>Ga0123342_1003535_pt1 | contig 24986 bp, 30 predicted proteins | sample Turbeawhitnodule_FD_89960 | JGI IMG/M metagenome (GOLD analysis project Ga0123342, IMG submission 89960) | Root nodule microbial communities of legume samples collected from Mexico - Turtle bean Mexico white nodule | ecosystem: Host-associated > Plants > Roots > Nodule | place: Mexico: Nepantla... | reverse complement strand
CAAAAAGAGAAAATAATTGTCCCCTAGCTCCTAAAGCTTTGAACATGCTTCTTGTAAGCCTTTGAGGTGGGCTTTGACCTCCATGGGCGTCCTCTATTTGCGCCTCTACCTCTTCTTGATCTTCTTGATTGGCTTCCATGTCCACTTGAGCTTGATCTCCATCAGTGTGTTAACAAATAAATAATTCTAATGTATGTCTTTTAAGAACAAATTTCTATTGGGTGACCTCGTTAAAAAACCCTCTTAAAGAAAAAAGAGCATCCCCTTTATCATTTGAATTATTCGTAAAGCATAAAAATATCTCAACTGAAATAAAACCTGATGTTTGCCCCATTCCATGTTCGAGGTATAGCTCCCCCCACTAGGGTTTCAAGCATGTAGGCTCCGTTTCCGAGCATCTCCGCCACGCGAAATGGGCCAGTCCATTTTGGAGATAACTTATTTTCCAACTGATAGGGTTGAGCTTTTCACATCACCAAGTCGGCAACTTGGAACTGACGAGGCTTCAACTTGGTCTTTTGCTTCAACTTGACCTTTCTCTTCAAAGCTTCAGACCTGATACGAGCTTGTTCACGCACCTCATCTAGCAGAACCATGTTCACCCTCCTTCTTTCATTAGACTCTTTTTATCAAAAATTTCTGGAACTGCGGTGAGCTTTCTTGGATCTCCAGGTATCATGGCGTCTGATCCATATACCAAGTTGAAGGGTGTTTCCTTGGTGGTGGACTGGAGAGTGGTGTGCTAGGCCCACAAAATTTGAGGCACCTCTTCTGACCAGGTCCCCTTGACTTTCTCCAACCTCCTCTTCAAACCTTTGAACAAAACTCTATTAACGGACTCGACCTGACCATTCGTCTGAGGATGTTCCACGAAGGCAAATACTTGTTTAATGCCAAGCTCCGTGCACAACTTGCATAACTGCTGACTTGCAAACTGGGTACCATTATTGGACACCAAATACCTAGGGATTCCGAAACGACAAACAATGTTTCTCCACACAAAGTGTTGCACCTTATGGACAGTTATCTGTGCAACTGGTTCATCTTCTATCCACTTGGTGAAGTACTCAATTGCTACCACGAGGTACTTCATCTGATGAATTGTCAGAGGAAAAGGACCTAAAATGTCTATACCTCAAGTATGGAAAGGTCAGGGGTTATGTATTGACCACAACTCCTCAGGGGGTGCATGATGCCAATCAGCATGCTTCTGACACTGTTCACATCGCTGTGCATATCTCACACAATCCTCCTTCATAGTTGGCCAATAATACCCAGCTTGAACGACCTTTAAAGAAAGAGTTCTTCCTCCCACGTCGCTTCCACAAATGCCTTCATGGAACTCTGCCATGATGTGGGTACACTGATCCTCACTTACACAAGTAAGGATGGGATGGGTGTAACCATGATGAAACAACTTTCCATCCACAAGGATGTACCTTCCTACGTTCCTCTTAACCGCCTTCGCCTCTACGGGTTCTACTGGGAGCGTACCATTAGCTAGTAGCACTCATATGGCATCATTCAGGTCTCTATCACGTCGACCTGTAAGACCTCCAACGACTCCTCTCCCACCAAGCCATAGGGGCTTATCTTGGGCACCTTCAACGTCTCTTGTGTCAACGTGTCAACGATTGGTTCCTCCTTCCCTATTCTAAGCTGACCTCCGAGGTTCCTACCTGGTTGACCTCTTCTCTCCCCTTGCAGTAGTCCTAGGCGACTTCAAGGTCTCTTGAATGACTAGCCTTTGTCGACTTCCTTCTCTGAACTCGCCAACTTGGACAGCAGGTCTGCCCGGGCATTCTGCTTTCTTGGGACATGCACCAGCTCGAACATGGAAAAAATTTCCTTTCAAAATGTAACGTACCTGAAGTATGAGGCCAACTGTGGGTCTTTGGCCTGGTATTCACTTGTGACTTGCTCGGTAACCAGCAACGAGTCACTCTTTGTCAACAAGCTTCGAGCACCCGACTCCTTGGCCAACAACATTTCAGCTATCAGGGCTTCATACTCGGCCTGATTGTTGCTGGCAAATCTTAGGGTCTACTCGATCAACAATCCACTAGGTCCCTCCAGAATGACCCCAACACTGCTATCTTGTTGGTTAGAGGATTCATCCACCGAGAGGATCCACTAGAAGTCACTACCATCTTCTTGGGTAGCCTCAAATGATAGTTCTGTTATGAAATCAGCATATACCTGGCCTTTGATAGGTCCCCTAGGTTCGTACTGTACGTCGAACTTAGACAGCTTGACTGTCCAACGAACCATCTGACATACCATGTCAAGCTTCTGAAGGACCTTGCGGATAGGTTGATCTATCATCACTATTACAATGAAACTCTGGAAATAATTGCGGCGTCACCGAGCTGCAAATACCACTGCCAGGGTGGCCCTTACAGCACCTTGCTCACGAAGTAAATAGGCCTTTTGAATCTTATCCTGCTCTTGCACAATGACCGAGCTGATTGCTCAATCAATGACTGTGAAATAAAGTCGAAGAGAGTACTTGGCAACGGCTTACAAAGGAAAGGCGAGCTGGCCAGGTACTCCTTCAACCTGACGAATGCGTCTTCACACTCGTGAGTCCATACGAAACGATTGTTCTTCTTCAAGCATTGAAAATAAAGGTACCCCTTATCTTCTCTAGCTGATAAGAACCGGGACAAGGCAGCCATGCGCCCAGTCAGTTGTTGTACTTCCTTCACACTGGCAGGGCTCCTCATCCCTATGATTGTTGCACACTTGTCCGAGTTGCTTCTATACCCCGTTAGTGAGCAGGAAGCCAAGGAACTTCCCTGCTTCCACCCCAAACACACATTTATCTGGTTTAGCTTTAAATTATACTTGTCTATCGTGCTGAACAGCTCTTCCAAATCAACAATGTGTTGTTCCTTTTCTTCTGAGGTGATGACCATGTCGTCCACATATGCATGTACATTCCGCCCAATCATTGGGGCGAGGATTCTATCCATCAATAGCACCAGCATTCTTGAGACTGAAAGGCATGACCTTGTAGGAGTAGCTAAAGAGCTCGATCATGAAGGCGGTCTTGCTCTCATCTCGGGGATGCATGCGGATCTGATTGTACCCTGAGAATGCATCTAGGAAACTCAGCAATTGACAACCTGAAGTGTTGTTCACCAAGGAGTCTATGCTGGGCAGTAGATAAGAATGCATCTATGCTCAGCAATTGGCCTTTTGTACCAATACCATGTTTGCTAACCACTTAGGGTGTTGAATCTCCCTTATGTGGCTAGCTTTCAAGAGCTTTTGCGTCTCACCCCTGATGATATGACGCCTCTCCTCGTTAAACTTTATTATTTTCTATACTACCAGTCTGACCTTCTCATCCATAGTAAGCCTATGGCACAAGAAGTTTGTCAGCCATGTCTGAGGTTGACCAGGCAAAAGCATCCACATGCCTGGATATTACTTCAACTATCTTGTCTTGCAACTCTCGACCTAGTGACGTGCCGAGTTTGAACTTTTTACCTTCAATTTCTTTCTCCTGAACCTCACCAGCAGGTTCAAGTCGCCTCTCGTTGGCGACTTCAATTCGCATGATCACCTTTGGCTCTCACGGATGAACAACGATCGAGCACACTACCCTCCTACTCTTTAGTCTATTCTCATAGCACTTCCTTGCTACCTGTCAGGCTTGATGACGATCACCCCTCCATCGAAGGAGGGCAACTTCATCTTCATGTGTCTCGTTGAGGCCACCTCACCTAACCTGTTCAAGGAGGGCCTTCCTAAAAGCAAATTATAGGTCGAGACAACATTAACTACTACCTGATGTTAATTGTGCAGGATGATGCATCATCTAAGAAAGTCGTCCTTAGCTCCACATGTCCCCGAATCTCCACCTAATTTCCAGCAAAACCAAACAAACAACCATCATATGGCCTTAACTGGTCGGGAAACAACTGCAAGTTATTAAACGTTACCCAAAACATCACATCACTTGAGCTCCCCTGATCGATGAGAACTCGGTGTACTCTTCTTCCCACGGTGACCACAGATATCACTATTGGATCATCCTCATGTGGGACCATGTCTCCCAAGTCCGCACTTGTAAAGCAGAGGTCGGGCTCTACCGGCTGGTCAGACCTCCTCGCCTTTACTGTCATCACCTTTCTTGTGTACTTCTTGCGCTTTGAGGCAGAGCATCCCCCTCCCGAAAATCCTCTCAATATGATATTCAGCTCGCCATGGACTGGTACCTCATGCCCTTGGTCCACTAAAGCAATTTCTTCCTTCGACCCCTCCAAGCTCCCTTCCAGAATTCCTTCAAGAATCCATCAATTACCAGGCTTGCTAACTGATAGCCCAAAGTTATACAATGTTCCACGTCGTGCCCAAACCCCTTGTGGAATTCACACCAAGTCTCCTTTCGTGGCCCCAAGTTCCTGTAAGATTTTGAGGGAATCTCAACTTATCCACCATCCCTAGCATGCCCAACAGTTCCTTGTAAGTCATCCGGAACCTTGGTCAAAATAACAGGTCTTCCTTTTCCTTCATCCTGGGCTAGTTCTTCCTAGTTGTGTAGGGTGCTCGCCTTGCGTCTGACCTCTTCTCGGTCACAGCTTCGTGGACCCTCAGAGGTTGAGCTCGGATACCTTCTTTGGGCTTGACTTGCCCTGGGTACGTGTTGTCGCGCTTCACAGATAATGCTTCTTTTGCACTGATGTGAGCGACAGCTCGACGTCGTATCTCTCCAAATGTTCTTGTTGGATTTCTGATCAGTGAGTCGCTGAACGGTCCTGCCATGATCCCCTGCCCAAAGGCGTGGACCATCAAGGTCTCGTCTTGGGTTTGGAGCTTCACTGTGAACTCCCCAAACATGTTCAAAGAATTCTTCAGAGACTCACCTTGTTTTTGCTTTACACCAAAAAAGATCGAAGGGGGCCGGTGGTCAGGCCTGTTTAATGATGAATTGTTCACTATGCAGTTCGAAAAATTGGTCAAAAGAGGTGATGTAGCCATCAAGGAGGCCACTAAACTACTACAGTGTTGTGCTTGTGAACATACCCATGAACATCTTGCAATGTATGGTGTCTGTTCCTCCCGAAATGATCATTTGGCCATTGAACGTCGTAAGATGGCTTTTGGGATCTTCTACACCTGTGAAAACAATTTTGGACGTTATGTAGTTAGCTAGTATGATAGTGTCCATAATCTCCTACGAAAACGGCTTGGGGCGAGCTCTTAGTTGATCGATCGGGTCTCACTCCACTGTAGAGCATTCATCGAGTTGTTGTAAGTTTTTGCACAATTCCTCATTGGCCTTGCACAACTCCTCACTGCTTGCTCGTGAAACGTTTATCTCCGCCATCAGCTGATCCTACCTAAGCAGCTACTCAACTCGAACTTCTGCCATGAGTTTTTCTTGTTCAGCTTTAGCTATTGCCATTGCTACTGCTATTGCCTCTGCCATTAGCCTTTCCTGCTCGGCTTTGGCCTCTAATTGAATCCGATCTTGCTCTAGCGTGTACTGCTCGTTGGCTTCCTAGAGAGCCCTTACAGTTTCCATGGACTGTTGTAGAGTGGGGGCGTCCTTCCCCTCATATCCCAATGGACTTTGCCTTGTGTGTCCTCATCACGTCTGAAAACTCAAACACAATTGTGGATAGGATCAGGTTTTATCGAACCCCACAGTGGGTGCCAAATGTTCTCGTCGATTGACTTGCTCGCCTATTGACTCTAGTGACAAGCTCTAGCTCTGTCTGTCTCTTCGAGAATCTGTTTTATCTCTTGTTGCTCTGGAACGTAGCTTTGTTGAAACAAAGGGGCCCTACCTGTTGATTGCACTCTAACGATCAAGTCAGTAAAGGACTTACTAAAAATCAAGAAGTATTCAGTTTCAATCTCAGAAACAACGTATCTTAATCTGGGGTCTCAAGTCAAGTCCCTTTTATAACTTACCTCTTGTAACAACTTTCTATCACGAGAATTTAATCTCAACTGAAAGCATACTCAACCGAAGAAACACATTTTGTTCAGGGGCACCTTCTCCCAAGGGGCTACAATAGAAAAGAATCTTATCTCCAAGGAGTGCATAAAATAATAACAGAATAATCACCCATGCACCAACATCAGGGGTATATTATACTTACATGGACACCCTACTCATGGTGCAACGTTATCTTTCGTTGTACATGCAACCTAACTACTACGTGCGCTAGAACACACGGGCTTTAGATTAAAAGAAAACATTTACTTGACCTAAACTTCACACGTACTAAACGCACCCCTAAGTCCACAAATATCCTTTATCAATAACCTTATATCAACGTATAAAGGTTAACTTAAGTCACGCTGAGTTTACTAATCACATGGATCACTATACAAGTCGCGCTGAGTTTACTAATCACATGGATCACTATACTAGCCGAAGACTACAACAACATATTTCGATTCAGATAAAATTTATCTCTTCTCCACCTCATAGTTCTTCTCTCAATCTGATTATTATAAGTGTCTCCAACCTTAATCTATGCAGTTACGTAATTTGTGTATTCTGTATGCCAAGTTTGAATAAGTGTGTGGCTGTAAAACGTCATAAAACCCAATAATGAATGATCGCCGATATACTGTACTACTTGTCAGCCAATTTTCAGGAACTTCACTCTTGGAGTTTGTGGAAGACTTTTATCTGACCATTACCCCTGACCTCAAATTGCATCACATAATGAAGAAAAACACATGTTATAAATTATAACTGAATCAAAAATGGATTTATTGACTTCAAAATACATGAGTGACGATGTCTTAATAACCACTTTTGAAACACAGATAAAAGCTTATGTTATATATATATATATTATTTTAGATAACAACTTGGACTAACAAGCAAGCAGAATCCAAATCACAAATTGCTTTGTCATGATCATTTATAACTTGCTCATCTTAACAGGTCCCATCTGTTTTGCCTTTGCCCTCAGTAAATGTTTCTGTACCTTCCCAGTAGCTGTCTTAGGTAAGGGTCCAAATACAAAGGATTTTGGAACCCAATAAGCAGGCATCTTGGCCTTGCAGAACTTCAATATATCCTCAGTTATACGTTGTTCATTACTTTTATCCATTCCTGACTTTAATGTCACAAAAGCACAAGGAGACTCACCCCATTTCTCATCTTCCCTTGCAACCACTGCTGCTTCTAGTATTGCAGGATGCGAGTAAAGAGCGTTCTCTACCTCCACACTGCTGATATTTTCAGCACCAGAGATGATGATGTCCTTTGATCTGTCTTTAATTTCTATATATCCATCTGGATGCTTCACAGCAAGATCCCCAGAATGAAACCATCCATTTGCAAAGGTCTCCTCATTAGCTTTAGGGTTCTTTAAGTAGCCTTTCATCACACCATTGCCCCGCATCACAATCTCACCTACAGTTTTACCATCAGCAGGAACAGGTTGCATGGTTTTTGTGTTCACCACTTCCAAGCCTTCCAAGCCAATGTATCTAACCCCTTGTCTTGCGTTGAGCTGGGCTTGGCGTTCAGGAGGAAGTAATTCCCATTCTGGTTTCCAAGCACAATAGACAGAGGGACCATAGGTTTCAGAGAGACCATAAGTGTGTGTGACATGAAATCCTCGTTCAGACATGCCAGAAAGAACAGAAGGAGGAGGAGCAGCCCCAGCTGTATTCACATGCACAACATGCGGGAGAGGAAGTATGGTTTCCTCAGGTGGGGCATTGATTATTGTGTTAAGAACCACTGGTGCTGCACAAAAATGAGTCACTTTATACTTGGCAATGGCTTGGTATACTGCCTTCGCTGTTACCTGAGTAAACATATGACAAAAAATGAATTGAGGATGGATATCTGTCTGTAAGTCTATAACAATCAACTATCTAGTAAACAACCTTCATCAAAGTATGCAACAGTACTAGTTAACATGACAGCAGTGTATCTGAACATATTATGGTCAAACAACCTTGTTATCCAAAACCCACATTCACATTGTATTCAAGTTGAGCCCCAGTTTATTCACTTCAGTGGGCAAACTTCCTAACTGCCAGTTAATATCAATTCCTTTTGTCCCCCTATCTCTGTCTTCAATTTTTGAAACACTAAAATGAAAACGCCTTTTCATTACATCTACATATATTTTCATATCAACGACTCTTTTTAGAAAAGGAAGTTGAAAGAAAATATGCAGAAAGATTCAATGGCCATTATATGTTCTATAATAAACTATGGTTGATATTGTTAGGAGAGAGAGAGAGAGAGAGAAAAGCAAAGAGAAATAACAAAACTGTATTCTGATCAAAAACTATATTCAAGAGAAACAGAAAACAAACCTTCTATACAAAAATGCATGCATGCAGCGAGACCATATAACGAACCACCGAACTACATACAAATACACAGTGTCTAATATATCCCTCTTAAACTTATGATTGGATTTACCACAACCATAACTTTATCACGAATGCTATGAAACAAAAGATCCTGAAAATGGATTGGTGAGAAGATCAGTTACTAATAGCAAGCTGGAAGATGAACCAAAGTCACCCTCTTCCATTGAGTGCAGTCACGAACGAAGCAAAGTTCAAGCTCAAAGTGCTTTGATTTTGAATGCATAATCGGATTGGCACCTAGCAGAACGACTCCTAAATTGTCTAAGTATATCTTAGGAATCACAGCCTACTTCAGACAGCAGAGACAGCCATATAATCTCCGCTAGAACGCAAGCGACACTGTAATATTCAGACTCTAATATTCAGACTCTTTGTTGCTTCTCGACACAACTTTCTATTTGAGGGAAGACTAGAAAACTATATTCGAGCCAAGATAGACACAATATCCCGTCATGGACTTACACATCTCAAAATCCAATAATAGAGTTATCACAAAATCCAATAATGAAGTTTAAACTTCTGTGAATGAGCATACCATGATCAATGGTGCGCGCAAGATATCTTAGAATGCGCTTCACTGCTTTTCAGTGATGATCCTGAGGTTTGTGCATGAATTGGCAAACCTTGTCTACAACATATGAAAGCTTTGGCCTGGTGATGAGAATGTATTTTAGGGCACCCCCAACAGATCGATACAATATAGGATCTGAAATAGCTACGAAGGCATCTTGATGAAGGCGTAAAGAAGAGATCATAGGGGGGTAGGCTAAGGATTGGAGTAAAGCATGTTAATTCTATCTTTGATTTACCTAGCTTGAGATAGATGAAGACTACTCTCGTTGGTCCTGGAAACCTCTATTCCCAGAAAGTAGTGTTCAAAGCAAAACATAAGCTTAGCATGATATAAGAAAATTAACAACATGAGATGAAGAACCTGTAATGGTGATATCATCTACAGTTGCAGAACTTAACAAAAAGAGAAGAGTTACTCTTGGTTGCATGAAATCCAAGTTACTACATAGTGCAGCTCAACTTTTGAAACCATGACATTGGTGCTTGCCTCAAACCATAAAATGCCTTATGAAGTTTACATACCAAAGTAGGATCCTGTGACACAAAGCCGAAGGTTTTTGCATGTAAACGTTTTCTTCCGAGTCACCATTTAAGAATGCATTGTTTACATCTATTTGACGAATTGGCCATTGAGCAATAACAACATGAGCAAGAACCACTCGTATAGTGTTGTGTTTAACCACTAGATCTGTATAATCAAAGCCTTCAGTTTGATTAATCCCTTTGCCACCAACTGAGTTTTATGTCTCTGAAAGCTCCCATCAACAATTAACTTATTTTTAAATAACCATTTACATCCCACAGTGTTGTGTTTAACCACTAGATCTGTATAATCAAAACCTTCAGTTTGATTAAATCCCTTTGCTACCAACTGAGTTTTATGTCTCTGAAAGCTCCCATCAACAATTAACTTATTATTAAATAACCATTTACATCCCACGACCGTAGCACCAAGAGGAAGAGTGGTAAGGGACCAAGTTTTATTTTTAAGGAGAGCAGCATATTCATCGTTCTTGGCTTGAAACCAGGTTGGTGAGGATAAAACTTCTTTAATAAAGCTTCTTTAATAGAAGAAGGTTCATGTGATATAGGTGAAGTAGTAATATTATAGATCTTTGGTTTAAATACACATGCTTTAGCTCTTTTAATCATACAATGTAAATTTGTGCGTTTGTTGATCAATGATAGCAATGTGTAAGAAGGAGCAAGTATAGCATTAGACATAGTGTCAGAAGAGGGTGAAGTAAAAGGAGCATTATATTCACTAACATCAAAATTTGGCAAAATAGGTTGATTCACAAAACAAGGAGTAGAATAAGGATGAGCACATGTTGAAGCACAGTTAAAGAAAGTAAGTTATCAGATGGTAAAACAGAGTTATCAGGAGCATTTGTAAAGTTGTTATTAAAATGAATAGGAAAGATATCTTCATTGAATATAACATGGCAAGAAAAAGTCTTACCAATGCGAGATAAACAAATATATTCTTTGTTGTGTAAACTATAGCCAAGAAATAAGCAACAAGTAGAACGAAAATCAAGTTTATGTCTATTGTAAGGGCACAGCAGAGGATAGCACGCATAGCCAAAGACCTTGAACTTAGTATAATCAGGTTCTGAATTAAAAAACATTTCATATGGATTCCTTTCACTTAAAACAGATGTAGGCAAGACATTTAGAGTGTGAGCAGCAATTATAAAAGTTTCAGCCCAAACCCTAATGGCAAGAGAGGCAACATCATGCAAGGTTAACCCATATCAGTTATATGGCAATGTTTGCGTTCAATAGTTCCATTTTGCTCATGAGTATACCCACATGTTAGCCTATGTTTGATTCCATTATCATTGAGAAAAGATTGTAAGGAAAAAAACTCTTTAGCATTATCTGTTTGAATGCTTTTTAATTTGAAACTAGTTTGATTTTCAGGAAAAAAAAACTTTGAATAGTAAGAGACCGACCTTTCTTGAACTCCTTGAATTACAATTTTAATTTCTTGATCTTACGCGTTTGTGACGCAATGTAAGTAGTGAGACGAATCCAAATCTGAACCGAAGACTCATGTCATGACCAACCATCTTTGTTAATATGGGTGTGGTCACGGATGCCAGTAACCAAGCAACCATCCTGTTGTTCGTAATGAAGGTACTCAAGAATCAAGATTGACAAGATTGGTTTGCTCATCATCAAAGTGAAGAAATCGTGGCAGAACGTTCGTGCCATCAAGAAATTTTGAGAGCTTAAGACCCCGGATCACAACAAGAACTTGTTGCTTCCAGATAAGGAAGTTATCGTCATCTAACTTAAGACTGATGAGTGTGGTGAAGTGGTGGGAGTAGTGTTGACAGAGAAACCTATGGTTGTAATGCAGTAGAGGAAGATGAATCCATGCGAGAAAAAGAATTTCAGCTCATGATACCATGTTAGGAAAGAAAGAGAGAAGCAAAGAGAAACAACGAAACCGAAAATTTATGATAAAAAAACTATATTCAAGAGAAACAAAAGAAAAACCTTATATATAGAAATGCATGCATGCAACGAGACCCATTCATATAACCAACCACCGAACCACGTACAACTACACAGAGTATCTAATAGATACAATTCTTATAAGAATGATAAATGCCTATTATAGCTAAAATGACGTGGAAAACACTACATGAAATATTTGTTCCAGATCCTACATAATTAAAGATAAGATGAATTTCCAGTATATAAGTGAAGTCAAACCTTATTTTAAAGAAGGTTTTGTGGGGATGATTTACGCTGAAATTCACTTCCTAATATGGTATGATATATTGAAGGGATATGTTAGTTGGTTAGACTTAAACTCATTTGTAATAATATTAAGTATATTTGATTAGATTTTAAACTTTAAAACATGAATTTAAGTTAATGAATAAAGAAGATTGTGACCACAAAAGACATAGTTAAATGAAAAAACATAAAAAGTATTCTTAATAAAAAAAATATGATTAATAAAATTATAATTTCTATTTTTCATAAGTATCATCTAATCATTTCATAAATAGTAAAAAATATATTTACTTTATGGGTGATAAAACTAATAGATTCTTTTGAAACTATTCGAAAAGATACAATAAAAACTTTTTTGAGAATTTTTTCAAACAAACTAAAATTAGAGTCTTGAAATAAAGTAAATATAAAGGAGATAAAAAAGAAGAAATTTCTAGAAACAAAGAGAATTCTAGAAGTTTCTCCAAGTCTGATCAAAGCAGATATCTTCCCTGTAGCATTTGCAAAGTGCCAACTTTTTTTAATAAACATTGTTGTCATTGTAGAAAATCACAATGTCAACACTGCTAAAGAAGAACTATCACAGCAAAAATAAGCATCTAGCAAATTTCATTGAACAAAATAATTACGAATAACATCTTTCTTATATTACTCCAAATTACATTAATAAAACAAGTGAAAGTTAGTACTTAGATGCGGATGCAGCAATTACATGCCCAAAGATTAGAGCACATTCAAGGATATTGATGACTCTGTCAAAGTGATTGTGAAATGGCACCTAAGTGGAGTCAAAAGGAAAAAAAAAAACTCTGTCATGGCAGAAACAAAGAATGTTACAATGTGAAGATCCTTCTTGCTTTAATCAGTATTTTTCTCTTAAGTATCTAAAAGCAAGCAACAATAGTACAATTAACACCGGAAATAAAGTAAATGACAGCTACTACAGAAACTAGTCCTCAAGCAATGTAACTTAAAAGAAGTATGAACCTAATCTTATCACAACAAATGAATGATTGCAGTGACAAAAAATCCAATGCATCATCAAAAGTAAAACGTCATCTCTTCATCATAGATGAGGCAAGTAAACAAATTCAACTTGATTACTGGACAACAAAAAATCAAGTTGAAAACATATTTACGAACACACTATCAAAACTCAAACTCAAACCCAAACAATTACAAATTATGCCTAGAATTTCCGAATTTTTTGTATCAAGGTGTAGTATTAAACCCTGCTGCAATATTCCATTGTGTAATAGAATTTTCTAGATACTATTTTAAATAACTAGAACTATTTACCGCACAGGAGAAAAAGGATAGCGTGGATGACAATATATAAATAGGCATTGCCATTTCAAGTGTAAGCATCTGCTACACAGCAACTCACTTTGTCTCTAAAAGCCACTTACTAACCTCATTTATATTCTATATCCACGCCAATTCTCAACCAATCAAGAAATCCTTTTCTTTCTAAAGCCCACCTATTCACATCAATTATCCCCCTTTTTCTAACTTACAACTTCTAACAGTTACCAAACCAAGAAACTGTGAAAAGACTAATATTGTGTATAGAAGAACTCTACAAGTATGATTTTGAAATCCTAGTCAAAGTACATCAACTTTATGTTTGAACCATGCCACTATAATTTAGCTATATCATCAATCATGTGCCTAATAAGGTATGCATCCACTTGAATCAAAGTTAACAATTGCATCAAACATGAAGCTAGAGTTACAAAATATCAACAAGGCACGTACAGAACATTACTCAAATCAATAGACATAACAAGTTAACACCAACTTGTTTTAATTTTCAATCACTCAAACAAATGCAGAAGTTTTTCCAAAGGTATACCTGGCGAAGGCATATGTTAGTACCAAACACAGCTGCAAGTGTCCAAGTGTAACACCAACCATTGCAATGAAACATGGGGAGTGTCCAAAGATACACAGCACCTTCAGTCATTCCCCAAATAAGAGCTCCACTCAGAGACATGAGATAGGCTCCACGGTGATGTAATACCACACCCTTCGGACTAGCAGTGGTACCAGATGTGTAACCCAAAGCAATACTCTGCCACTCATCCTCAGGGGGTTTCCATGCATATTCAGGATCACCACCCTGAAGAAAATCCTCATATTCAATGGCTCCTTTGCCCACAGCATATGTAAGTGACTTAGGGTCGCAATTTTCATCACCAATGACTATTAAAAGTGGAGGGCTGAAGGTTTTGGCTTTCTCAGACCATATCTTCAAAGCTTCTTCTGCCAAAGAAAAGGACTCTTGATCAACTATTACAGCTGCAGCAGAGCAATGACCAAGAAGAAAGGCTACGGTGGATGCATTTAGTCTAGTATTAACAGGATTTAACACAGCCCCTGCCATTGGAACCCCATAATGAGCTTCATAAAGAGCTGGAATATTGGGTGCAATAACAGCTACCTGTTGAAAGCACTATCAGAAAATGTATATATAGTACATCAACATTGACATTAACATTACATTACCAAACAAATCACTGGACCAAAATAGCACGAACACACCATACAACAACAAAACCACATTGCTATCATCATGATTGAGTAGTTCGAGTTTTTCACTTATCATAATTAACTTCATGAGCTAAATCCACAAAGACAAATATTCGAAGTTTTTTAAGTTGCTAACCAAATTGTTATGCTTTTAAAGAGAAATTTAAAATTAAAATCATTTAAAAGTATTTTTTTCAACTTTTTAAACATTTTTCCAGCAGATAAAAAAGAATTTATGTATAAAAAAACAATATTAGCTAGTATATCGTAAAATATTCATCCATCGAAGTATTGAAACTTTTCCTCTGTTAGAAATTTTTCAAGAATTGATATATAAATAGACATCGCGCGTCAACTATTTATGTAATTCACCATATTATAAAAACATAACTGGAGTTAGTCTTTCCCCTTGACAATAATCAATTAATTTAGTCACCAGGCATAGTTATTTCCTAATAAACAAATTACAGTACGATTTTTCTTTTCAGTTTAATTTTCATTTCGTTCAATTAATTAAAAATATCACATTTATAACTTTTAAAATAATTATCATAAATCTCAATTAACATAATATAATTAACTCGCATTTTCTTATTTTCCGGCATCATCATATATTATTTCAACAAAGATAAACTCTTTTCCGGAATGAATTATATCTTAGTCTCGAAATAAAACAAAACGTTTTGAAAAAATATTGTTATTTCTTAAAAACTAATTTTTTAAGATATTAAAGTAAAATTTTAAAAAAAAATTGTCATATTTAATTAAAGAGAAATAAAGTGAGAGGTGTTGATGTGAAGACGAACTATGAGAATTTAGATATTGAAAAGTAAGGAAATTAGGAGAAAAGATGTTTGAGCGGAGAAAGAGAGATAGTACAATGTTTCCTGGTCCGATGGAATTGTTGGAAAGAGCGGAGGCGAATCGACGGCAACGGTGATAGGTCTGTTGCCACGTGTAGCGACGAGATCCATGGATGAGGGAGTTTCTGGTAGGGTGCACCGTAGCTGCTCTTTCCAGAAACCACAACGGCGTTAACGCAGTGTAGTTAGCAGCGTTCTTGGGCAACTGGTCAATGTCCATCTCCACCACCCTTTCGCGCTTTCTCCGCACCGCAGCGCGCACCTTACACTTCCAAAAGCCAAACCAAACAAAAAATTAATGAAGCGAATGCCACACGCTACCTTCCTATCACCTCCTTATATATATACATTTATAAAAATTAATTTAATAAACGCATTTCGAAAAGAATAAATATAAGAGTTTAGAACTGTAATTCATTGCATGTGCTCAATAAAATCTTCTCCATATAATTTAATCTATTGATAAAATTATAGTATTTTCTTTCAAATTGTAAACAATATCTTCCAATATTACAATTCAACCTTTCAATTATATATACAGATTATTTTACACCAATATTTTATTTTGTCAACATTTCCAATTAACATTTTTGAAAAAAAAAAACTTGTTTTACAAGAAAAAAGTAACTCCATGTTTATACAACTAAAAAAAATATAAAAATCTTCATGTAGTTCCCAAACTGAAAAGGTCACAGCATTATAACTACTGTAACACCATAATTCAGCATAATTTTTCTATTATTTCTCAAAATGATCAAACATGTAAAATATCAAAAGTTCATACATATGAACAAATCAATAAAAAGAGAAAGTTTAAATTACAAAACAAAATTAAACTTGATTGACCTAAACATCTCACCTACTAACTAGTAGAGCTTGAACGAGAGAGAAAAACAACTATTTTAAAAAAACTGCATAAAATATAATTCTAAAAAATATTTATAAAAAATACCTTTTATTTCTAACTTTTTAAATAATATCTTCATTTTTATTTAACTTAAATTATTTTGTCCAAATCTATAAAACTAGGTGTTACAATTGTAACCTATAACGTCATGTTTTTGAATAATTGGAATTGATACCAATTTATTAATTGGTTAATTACTAAAGGATTAACAAATATTTATACTATAGAGAATAGAATATGAGTCCGTTTATAGATTTGTTGCCCGCAAATAACAGTAAGAAAATATAAGAAGACTAAAGAGATAAATAAGTGCATTAAAAAAATGGAAAATATTTTGAAATAATATTATCAAATAATATAAAATAAAATAAGAAAAATTTGTGTCCACCAATTTTTTCCATTTCATAATGGCTATGAAAGTGAATGTTTAGCTTTATCTGGTAATTTAATAAATTTATTCTCTACCGATTGCAATGCCAACTCATTGAGACGAGTATCTTCCAAAATAACATTTTTTTCTGGTAGAGTGAAACTAGGATAAATGTAATATTTAATAATGTATACATTAAATGTTAAACCATTTTTACGGAACTTTTATTCTAGAACGAAAAAAAAGTTGTAGGATAATAACTGCGTTATTCGAGGTGGTCATATACAAAGGCATGTGTATATAATTAATTAATGTAGTTTTAAAAGGTATTTTAAGTGGTTTAATGTTACCCAAGAAAACATGTTATTTCTTCTTCTTCTTTTTTTTATAAAATATCATTCTAGAATTTACTTTTTTTATATGAAATAATAGTAAACGCATTGGAGAATACACGGAAAATATCTCCAACGTGATAAATACATTGGTTAACTAAAAGGATACATGTTCCTAGTTTTAAAGGATCACTATGCATCAGTTAATAACTGACATGCCGTAAGGGTCAGGGTCCATAAACCAATACTATAAATAGAGTACTTTTGTGGAGAAGTAAGGTACGTTTTTACATTATGCTAGAATACACCCAAATTAGAATACTGACTTGAGTGTCAGAGTGCAATTAGCAGGTACCCCCGATCGACCAAGCATCGCATTAAAGGGAGGAGACTTGAAGGAATTTGGAGGTCACCGACACATCATCAATTGTACGTCCAGTCACAAGTACTATCTAGGTCCCTCGACCTATACAGGTACAATTGGCATCCACCGTGGGGTCGAGATACTATTCAATTTTCAGCAACAAGTAACAACTGGCAAAGATGGTGTCAACAAGGAATAATGCTAACAACAACCATATGGCGGATGAGCAGATAATTATGATTCAGGCCCTCCAAGCACAAATGGAAGAGCTACAACAAAAAGGCATTGTAGATCAGCTACGCAATGAAAAGGATCGACGTAGACACAGGGAGGAGATGTCCCTTTTGAAGGAGCAGAATAAATATCTGTAGAAACAGCTTGATGGGCATGAACAGGAAGAACAATCCCGAGTGCCACGCATCTCAAATTTTATTATAGTTGATGAAAATTCAATAAAACAATGTACTCTTCCCTCGATCGGTTGTTTTATCCCTAAGGAGAGTTTACGATCGAAAAGGTTTTAACGAGACACTTTAAAAAATTATTTTGTTACCGCATTATTATCACACCGACCGATCAAAAATATTAGGAGTTTAAAACTCCAACCGAGTTCATTGAGACTAACCCCTCAACCAGCATAGGTAATCACTACCCAAAGCGGTACATATAATTTAGGAGTTCTAACTCCAATTGCATTTTTCGAGAATCCGACCTCGACCTGTATATCATTTTAAGATTAGTTATCACGAATAACCCTGCACAGGCCATCACCATGGTGCGACTAATGCTGACCGAATCTAGTCGTTATCGTTCATCACAATCTAAACAAGATAAATAATCGCTTAAAGCGGTCAAAATAAAATAATCTTAGCTAACATTCGTCAATTTATTAAGAATAAACCTAAATATGGAATAATTCGCTCTCACTTCGCGTGATGAGGATAAAGTGGATGCATTTATTTGATTCTATTTCATCATTGCATTCTACCAGTTAATCGGTCAGCTGTTATTTGTAATGATCAAGGAAGGTCACTTGAATTAATAGTATCTTATTTAAATTAAATCGTTCAAAATTAATAGGCTCAGTTAGCCTTTTATGAGTATTTTACTCGAACTATTCAAGTAAGAACTCAATCATATGATTGAGTAGAGGTTTAATCAAAACGCAAAGATATCAATGGCATTCTCGGAATATATTCGCATGTTAAAAATATAAGAGAACCAAAAGATCTCGATCGGTAGTTGAGCAAATAAAAGTAAGTACAAGTTAAATATTGTTTTCGACCCACATCCCAGGTCCAGGATATAACCACTTAAAGTGATTCAAATATTTCCTCAAAAGATGGTTCCACCTCGGCCTAGGGGTTGACATCATTCTCCCCGTCATTAGCTTCCTCTGTGGCGGTATCCACATTCCCGCCAATCGGCACCAACTTCACATCAACCACATCTTTGTCCAAATCGTAATGAGGGTCTTCAACAGATACATCGTGGTAAAAGGCCACTTGCCAAAGGCCTTGAGGATGGCAGTCTTCACTTATGCGCAGCATAAAGGAGTGACACTTCTCCACCTCGGTGGTAAGCTCTTTCTCCCTCTCTTCAGCTTCAGCCTTCTCCTTGGCAAGCTCGGCCTTTTCTGCCTCAATCACCGCCCTCTCAGCCTTTAGGGCTTGTTGGGCCTTCTTTGCTGCAACATTATCTTGGCACATTTTTTTCTTTTAAAGCTTCCATCGCCTCCAATGTTGCTTTCAACAAGCTAGTAGACTCGGCCAACTCATTCTTCACCTTGGTCACGACTGTAGTGGTTCTTTCTAACTCCTCTCTAAGAGTAAAGTCGACCACCAGCGCCCGACTTTGCAGCTCCATTAACTCTGAGACCAAGATATTAGTGTGGGCGACCATCAGCACGCTCTCATCCTCTGGAGACATATCGATTTGCATGCCCTGCGCCACTTGGAGGAGAGGATTAAGCATAGAAGGCAGTCGAGAGGATAACCTCGCCTCTGCATTTTGCTACACCGCCTTAGCCGGACGACCCCTCTTCCGATTCACCGGAGGGACGACGGTGGTGGGCGGTATCACATCAACCGGGACGACCGAGTTCCCCTTCCCAACCACCTTAAAACTATTTATTTTTTCATTAGACGCTTGATGTCTTAATTGAGCCATGAGGTCCCCCAAGGCTCGATCCATTCGAGTCATGATAGTTGCAAGACACAAATTAATTGAACACCATCAAAATAATGAATACAAACCATGTACATAAGAACTCTACATACCAATAAAATTCGTCCACCTCTTGGACAACCCGTATAATGCTACCAATTCCCGTGTAGGCAACTTATATGGGAGCTAATAAAAAACAACAAGAACCGCCTTGTCCAACGCTGACATCGATGACCTCGGCCATCCGACTCCATAAATATTTTGAAGTATTTTTCTTTTAAATTTTTGTATGAGATGGTGAAAGGTGTGAAACGAATACTCCCCGATCGACTTGTCAAAGACAACCAACTCATGGGAGAACTCATACGAAAATTGTAATAAAACAAGAAGGATTGGGGTGTGGGAATAATATTAAAAATATCATAAAGAATACGAAACGCCTGAAGAGCCGCCCGGAAGTTGGGGTGTAGTTGGGTCGGTGCCACGTTAAGGATCCGAAGAACCCCCATGGTAAAATCATCGAAAGGAAGGGTGATATGTAAATCTGAGAAAATATTATTATAAACAAAAAAGAAGTCGTGGGGCGCATTTTCCCGACCATGACAGACTCGGTCGGTGTAGCCACAGATATCAACCATCAACGCATCAGAGGGTGAATCAGATTTTAAAAAAGCAACTTTGGATAAAAATTTATTTATGTTATTGTAATCCCTAAAGCATGTAGTGATATTCAAGACACGAGGGTCGACCCACTCATAACTCAGACCTTTTGACCTCCGATCGACCAAATGATCCGAATTACTTACATCCCCCGCACTACCAGATGTAGTGTGGCTAACCTCAAAAGACTCAACGTTAATAAAACTATCAGAGGAATTGGTAGAAGAAGACATCACTAACCTGAGTAATCTACGAAGAGTGAAAGAAAGTTGAAAGACTCGGCACTCGAAGCACTTAGTAAACTCTTTGAAAGCGAAGCGTAAACCCTACTTCATTCAAATGTTGCCCTATTTATAGGAAACCAAGTAGGAGAGAGATTAATGTATCATCCGTTCGAAGCTGTTAGATCCATATCCATCCAATGGTTCGTATAGCCCGACATACAAAATGACATTTAGTCTCAATCGTTAGATCTATATGATGAAACAACACTTGTCAAAACAACGGTGTTTTCAGAAAAAGTAAGCATCACATCTCTGCAACGCATTTAATGCTTCTAGCGATCCTATCACACCTCAGGAACTGCAATAGTCACCTGACTCTTTAAAAATTCATTTCTTCGAGCCAGGGGGACAAGTGTACCGATCGGGACCAGACGAGCCTGTCTCGGCTTCGATGACCGACTGTACGAGTCAATATGGATAAAGATATACAATAAATAAACAACAGTTGTGACCATGTTGAGTCAATGTACATCTCGAAATACACGAAAAATATCTCCAATGTGATAAATAAAACTAGTTAACTGAGAAGATACATATCCTTGGTTTTAAGGGATCACTATGCATTAGTTAATAACTGACATGCAGCCTATGAGGGTTAGGGCTCATAAACCAGTACTATAAATAGAGCCCTCTGTGGAGAAGTAAGGTAAGTTTTTACATTCTGCTAAAATACACCTAAATCAGAATACTAACTTAAGCGTCGAAGTGTAATTAGCAGGTACCCGATCGATCGAGCATCAACATTAAGAAAGGAGACTTGAATAAATTTGGACACGTCATTATAATCCAGTCACAAATATTATGTGAACCCTAATCCTATACAAATACATAATTATTTCATTAGGCACTATAAGTTATAATAAAATATCAATATAGATATAATAATAATAATTATAATAAATTAATAAATAGGTCATGATTTTATCATATGTTGAACTCATATAAATTCTAATTCTGTACATAAAATAAAAATCAACTTAAACACAGACTAATAAGTTTATATCCCTAATTAGTATATTAAACCACAGAAGAAAAACGACAAAAAAAAATCCTCAAATAAATACTTCTGTAACGCATGGTCCTGGCCGCTGAGAAGCACGAACCAAACATTGTTTCTCACTGATGCTGACGTTTTATGGTTTGTTTTTGTTGACAGTGAGCAATCTCATTATTCGAAGTGACTACTATATTTGACTTTAATATGTAAAAATCATTATTTTTACATTAATTAAAAATAATAGTTCAATTTGTTTAATATTTTTCATTCTCTCGTTATATTTCATTAGTGTTAGTTTTCAAATAATATTTCTCTTCGTTATAAAATTACTTTATTCACTAGATAAAAATAAAATGTAGTAATAAAATTATTTGTAGAGAAATACGTTTGGTAGAGTTTGAATATTTTTTATTATATAATTCAAAAAAAAATCCAACACTTTTTATCGGAGGATAATTTTAAAATTAAAAGAATTATGAAGATACAAGAATAAACTATGAAGGTGCAGGGAGAAAACATATTCCATATATAACAAATTCTTCCTCTACTTTCATGTTTTCTCTCTAAAATTCTATATTAATTGTGAAAAGTTGGTTTTAATATTTTTAATTTTTTTAAATAATTCTGAATAAAATAACTTCTATCATTTTAAATAATTTAGCTTTTCCAATATTATATTATTTATTTTAATTATTATATCAGTTACAATACTTATTTTATTATTTTGAAATTAACTTTAAAAATATTAATATTGAAATAATATTTTTTAACTAATATACTAAATGCAATTATGTATCCTTAAAAAAGTTGTAGAATGGTTGCATTTAAAAGCTAGGGATAATGGTTTATATTTTCAAAACTCAATTTTTTTTAGAATTGGAAACATGCCATTAAGGATGTTAATTTGACCCATGGTCCATGGGTTAACCAACATATTCCTAAAATAAGTCTTTTGTTGGTCCACCAAATGAAATGAGGGTTAAAAAACCCAACCTTTAAAGTTTTGGGTTATGGTCAGGGTTAAAGTGAGTTTGACCCTTGATTTATCTTGACAATTATTTAAATTAAAAAAATACAAATATTATTATGATGCTTAACAATGAAGAAGGAAAAGAAAATACAAATTTCACCAATATAACCCTTATTTGATGAGAAGAAAAACAAAGAAAGGATACATAAAAGTTGATATCCACTTAAGTTACCATTTTAAAGAAAACTATTTTCTTTTTACTTTTCTATTAGCAAAATTAATAAATAAATAAATTCATAAGCCAAACCCTCTTATTTAACTATTCTCTCAATAAAATCACCTCTTATTATTCTATCTAACCTTTCTCAATTGTCCAAACATAAGAGGTAGCTTTTCTTTTTGATTTTGTCCTTTGTGAAATATTAAATGATAATTCTTCATAATATATTATTATTAATTATGATATTCAAACTTTTTCAGAAAGCAGATGTTATGTTGTGTTGAACATTGAAATGGTCCATTCTCCCTGTCTCCTTCGCCAGTCAAGCAAATTATTAATAAAATCCACTTGATTAGATCGATGAGACATTTCCTGTTAATCTTGTATTTTAATGCCAAGTTATTAAATCAATATGTTCAAAAGTCATGATAGATTACCCTTAATGTCAAATTATTAAATTAATATGTTCAAAAATCATGATAGATTACCAATCTCTCGAACTATTTTTCCTGTCACTATAGTTCTCTCATCTATATGTTCACCCATTGTATAAAACGATTTTGATTTAGATTAACTATATTTTTAATCATTGTATTTTTTAGGTGAAATTGGAGTTTGTTTCTTACTAAAATTACAAATTAATTTTTTTCTTTTACCGTAGAAAGTTTTGTAAAATACTTTTTAAGTAGACACGTTAGTAAGTGAATTGTGTAATCTCATAAAACAACACAAGAGTTCTCTTATATTTTTTTCTCTCTCTTAACTTTTTTTTTTTTCTTCCAATTTTCATCTATTTTAAAATATGATCATCTTATAGTAGTTTACTCAATCAGATTTTTCAAACAGAGTAAGTCTATTTTTACTCTAAAGATTGCTTATTCTCTAATTTTTTTAGGATTTAACTATTAATCTTGATGGGACATTTGAGAAAAATGTTTCTCTCAACTTGTTTTATCATATGCTAAATTTTGATGATGTGGATAACTTGCTTCAGGTTCCTAGATTTTAGAGTGGTTCCCCTGCTTGAACAAGAATATCCTCGGGATAAGAAATTATAGGTAAGGGAAACTAATTTTAGTGTTTAATAGTATCCTAGGCTAGAAGATATGGATATGGATATGGAGGGAATGTGGTCCAAATATTTAATTTATCTTGCAGGGATGTTGTTTGTTTATGTATTGTTTAGACTTGTAAAAATATTATATTTTAATGATTTAGTATTTAAGTGTTATTTTTTAATGTTAAACAAGCTTTTGAATGTTGTGGATTGCATTTTGCATTATATTGTATAATGAAAAATGTATGGAATTGAAGTCATACAAACCCTAAAGGTGATTAATATTAGACTGGGCCTCCACATAAGAAGTGAGCCCAACCCAACAAATCTCCCCCTCACAACTATGTGGAGATGATCGACAAACCGACAATCTCACAACAAGTTTCAAACTTGCTTCTCAGTAGTGTCCTAGTCATCATATCAGCACAATTATCATTTGTATGAACTTTTGCCAACTTCAGTAACCTAGCTTCCAAAGCATCACTTATCCAATGATACCTTACATCAATATGCTTGGACCTAGAATGGAAAGTTGAATTCTTACCAAGATGAATTGCACTCTGACTATCACAAAATAACAAGTACTTGTCTTGAACAAAACTAAGCTCTTGCAGGAGTTTCTTCACCCAAAGCAACTCCTTGCATGCTTTATGCCATGACAATGAACTATGCTTCAGTAATGGACAACACAACACACTTTTGCAGTCTAGATTGCCATGCCACAACTCCCCATGCAAATTTAATCACGTAGCTTGAGGTAGACCTTCTAGAATCTATGTCTCCACCCATATCAGAATCAGAGTATAGCCCACAAGGGTAGGCACATCACCTCCAAAACAAAGCTTCAAACAAGTAGTACCACGAAGATACCTTAAAATCCATTTCACAGCATTCAAATGCTCTCTACCTAGATTACACAAAAATCTACTAACAGTACCAACAACATGTGCAATATCTGGTCTTGTACACATCATTGCATACATCAAACTATCCACAACAAATGCATAAGGAACCTGTTGCATATCTGATTTTTCAGTTTCATTAGAAGGACTCTATTTTGCACTCAATTTAAAATGAGTAGCAAGAGGAGTGTTTACCGCCTTAGCATTTTCCATCTGGAACCTCTGTAGCATTCTTTTAACATAATGCTCATGTGACAACCAAAGCTTCTTCTCTTGCCTATCACACATGATTCTTATACCAAGAATTTGCTTAGCAACTCCCATGTCTTTCATAGAAAATGACTCACTCAATTGCTTCTTCAACCTGTTGATCATGGAAATACCTTTCCCAACAATAAGCATGTCGTCAACATACAACAACACGATAATGAAATCATTATTAGCAAACTTTTAACAAAGACACAATGATCAGAAGTAGTCTTCTTGTATCCATGCTCACACATAACAAACTCAAACTTCTTGTACCATTGATTTGGAGTCTGCTTCAAGCCATATAGACTTTTTCTCAGCCTACACACATGATCTTCCTTGCCTTCAACAAGAAAACCATCAGGTTGCTTCATGTAAATCTCTTCCTCCAAATCACCATGAAGGAAAGCAGT
>Ga0123342_1003534_pt1 | contig 24991 bp, 14 predicted proteins | sample Turbeawhitnodule_FD_89960 | JGI IMG/M metagenome (GOLD analysis project Ga0123342, IMG submission 89960) | Root nodule microbial communities of legume samples collected from Mexico - Turtle bean Mexico white nodule | ecosystem: Host-associated > Plants > Roots > Nodule | place: Mexico: Nepantla... | reverse complement strand
GAGAGTAAAATACATTGTGTATATATAAGAAAAAGATTAAGACCTAGCTGAAACAGAAAAGAAAAGTTGGGTCAAACAAACAAAGCCCAATAATTTAAAATAGAAAATTAAATATATTAACACAGCTCGCGAGGACGAGGTCTTGTGTTTATAGACTTAAGGACTTTCAATTTGGCGTTACTCGGTAAATGGGTATGGCGGTTGGGGTCAGACAAGGGTGGTTTGTGGAAGGAGATTATTGATTCCAAGTACGGGGGTGGAGAAGTCTGAGAGAGGGAGGGAAAGACAACAATGACTCTCTTTTGGTGGAAAGATTTGAGGGAGGTCTGGAGCTTGGAGGGTTGAGGCTGAAATTTCGAAGAAGCCAGGTGGGAACTGGGAAGGAAGTTTTGTTCTAGGAAGATAATTGGGTGGGGAGAGGGGCTTTGAAGATAGTTTTCTCGAGGTTGTATTCTCTGAGTGTGTCAAAAGGTTTTGCGATGGCAGCATTTGGGGGATGGAACAAGGAAAAATGGGTTTGGAATTTCATCTGGAGAAGGAATCTATTTGAATGGGAGAAGCAAATAGCGAAACGACTTTTTCAAGAAGTCCAAGGTGTGAATTTTGACTTGGATAAGGAGGACAGGTGGGTATGGAAGGAAGGAGAGGAGCTTGGGTACACGGTTAAATCGCCATACCTCCGTCTAAGGGAGGATGAAGTAGGGGAGAATGGGACAATGTTTAAAAAGTTTTGGAAGAGTAAAGTCGTACCTGCTGCTTTAGTTACGGCTTGGCGGGTGTTGGAAAACAAGTTAGCCACTAAGGCTAACCTGAAAAGACGCGGGATCACAGTTGCAAGCTCCACGTGTAGTCTTTGTGGTGTCGAGGAGGAGACTAGTACCACCCATTTGTTCTTTGAGTGCAGAGTTGCTTGGTTATTGTGGAACCACTGTTGTGCATGGCTGGGCGTGCAGAGAGTGTTTCCAATTTAGGATGAGCAATGTGTCGACTTCAGTGAATGAGGTTTAGAGAGTTATTTGGATCACATTAGTCAACGAGATTTGGAAGCATAAAAACAAGGTAATCTTTAAAGGGAGAGTAGTAGATGTACTATAAGCTTTTGCTTTGGTTCAATTAAAGGCTTGATCATCCAAGTCATAATCTGTGCATTTTTTTCTTTTCTGATTGGTGCATAGATTCGTTGGTTTGTATGAAGATGATCTCATGATGTATTTATTTAAGTTGTATGATTGTTTGTCCCAGATGTCTAGATGTCTTTCATTGGGTTAGCTAGGAGAGTTCTAAATAGGTAGATATGGGAGTAAGTCTAGTGAGAGAGGTTATGGTTAAGTTCATGTATAAGGGTTGGATCACCCCTAAAGTGATTCACATTTATTATTTTTTATTGTCAATAAAAAAAACCAAAATTATAAATAATTAAATTTTTATTGATTAATATTATTTGAAAAAAAATTAGAAACACAAGTTACTGATCTTATAAAAGATATAAAACAAAGTTAAAATTATAAAATATGAAGACAGGGTTATAATTAAACCTTATAAATATTGATATATGTAAAGAAAAAGTTATTCTAAATACTTTTTAAATATCTATGAAAAATGATTTTTTTTTAATTATACTTGAATATTCTTTCAATATATTTTTAATAATGGTTGGATTTATTGAAAGACAAAAAGAGAATTGAAGAATACTTTCTTATAACAAATTATCTATTTTCATCATGTATTTTTTAACTTTTAAAATAACATGTTTTTTTTGGTCTAATTATACCATTAATTTAATTAATAGAGAGATAAAATGATTATGATAATGTAGAAAAAAATATAATAGCAAGTGAATGCCCATTAAAGGAAAAAAAAACTGAAAGCTTTATAACATGCAACTTACTTAAAATTATATTAAAATAAAATATTAAATAATTTACTTAATTTTGGTGAAGAAACATTAAAATGTTTTTGTAAAGAAACAAAGATTCGAGTTCTTGTTTAATGAAATTCATTTATGATTTTACAATATATAATAAATAAATATAATTAATGAAGAAGAGCATTAAAAGTTTTTGAAAATATAATATATTTTTATTTTTCTTTTTGTAAGTGTTTTTTATTAAATTAAGAAATACAATAAATTGATGAAAATATTTTTTATTTTAATAAAATATTCATAAAATTTATTATAATTCATTAATGATAAATTGAAATGTATAAACATGCATGATAATAAAATAATTAATGTTTTTTTAAATTAAACAAAAAAAACTTTGAAAAATGTGAGAGAGTAATGAAATTTCTGATAAATATTTATAGCCATGGAAGGTTCAAGATTAGATTAATTATAAATATTAATTTTGTTTTGGAAGTATGTTTAGTAAAGACAAATTTTATTTAATAATTATTAGAGAAAGGATTAGCATGGCTTATATCTAATATTTTAAATTTAATGTCTATCTATTTTTGCAGAAAAAAAATTGAAAATGAGAACGAGTTAGCGTTGACCGAGTTACAGGGGTATTTTGGTCTTAGCAGGCGGAAACGGCTATGACTTGGTGAGGAAACCCGGAACAGTATATCATGAAAATTAGTGCAAGGGTCCTAAGCACGATAGTAACACCATTAACAATGCTCCACGTCATGGAAAGTAGCTACACTCTCCCCCTAGAGCGAGTAGAATGGAGGAACAAGGAGAAGGAGCACAAAGAAACAAAACACACAAACAAATCTATTTGGGTGATTATTTTTCTAATTATTATTTTTTCTCTTTTATTTTATTTTTAATTTTCTCATTTCCCCTTCCTTTGGTTGCCACAGTTCTCACAACCATTCTCCTCTCCCTCTCCAACTCAGGAAAACGGTTTCCTCGAAAATATAAATTCCAATTCTGCACTTTTGGTTGGGCAAGTTTCTCAATCCGCCATGGCCTCAGCCACCTCTTCGCCTACGGCTCAGAGGCACGTTGGCTTCAGCCACCGCACGCAGGCGCCGTTCCAGCTCGACGACTCCTCCAGCCAGCTCCATGACGAGCTCCATGACGACTCGCCGCCGGTGAGGAAGTACCGGCTGATGTCAGACATAATGGCGCGCGCCCAGTACGCGGTGGTGGAGAGAGAGACGTATAGTGATCTGCTGTGCGAGCAATGCGGTTCCGGCGAGGTGTCGGAGGAGCTGCTTCTCTGCGACAAATGCGACAAAGGCTTCCACATGAAATGCGTGAGGCCGATTGTTGTGAGGATTCCGATTGGATCGTGGCTTTGTCCTAAGTGTCAGGGAGGGAAGAGAGTGCGGAGTAAGGGATTCTTGTACTTCTCTTCACGTCTTTTTTCTTTCTGCTGTGTTTTTGTTTAACAGATTTTTATTATGAATGCCACATTGTGTCTGCCTGTTCAGCTTTCTCGCAGAAGAAGATAATTGATTTCTTCGGGATTGGTAGGAGTTATTTTTATGCGGATGACAAGTGTTCTTCTCAGGGTAATAATTAATTTCAGACATGTTTCTTTTGTTCTCTGATTGTTATCAATACGTGTTGTTTACTTTTCATTCTTTCTTTCAAAAACCTTGTTTTAACAATCCTTCAGGGAACACAACACATTTTGAATTAATTGAAAATTGTGTTTTCAATTTACGTTTGGCTTTGTGGAGGTAATGTGGATTTTTGGTTTTCGGCCATTCATGTATAAAAAAACTAATTGGACATAAAAGATTGGCTAGTGAATTATGTGTGTTATTTAGCTTGTGTGTTCTGAGTTTAATAGAGATATGCACAATATAATGAGTTCATATAATGATCTTTTCGAATTTGTACTAATCTCATGCATGCTTGGGTGGGACTTAATATACTTGCCTTGTGGAATGTTGTTCCATGGTTGTAAATTGTTTCTTTTTATTACTTAGGATACGAGAGTACTGATATTTTCAGAAATCTGGAAACTTTTTAATTTGATTTGCTTTAGATTATTGTGTTTATTGATGATATTACCAAATGTTTGTGACGATATCATAAATAGATAAATTAATGGTGCCTGCAATTATTGTGGTTGTTAGTTGAATGAACAGATAGCATTAAAGTTTTTTTCTTCTCATTATATTCCTTTATTTTCATGATCCTGACATTATGATCCGATTGAAGAAACATAGTATTGAATAGATTCGTATTTTATGAGAGTGCAGGTTTTTGGACAATCTGTCTCATGCAATGTCTATCTGAAATCTATTGTTTGAAGGCAAAAGAGGCCAATCAAATGTCTAAAGGTTTAACAGTAACTACAGTATTTTCTCATGGGATTCTTAACAGTAAAAATGATAATCCTCATTTGAAATTATGTCGACCTATTTATTTCTTTCATGAATAACTCTAAACTGTAAATTCCCTTGGTTTTGTATGAGAATGCAATGATACCCCCCTTAAATTAAAAAATCATGTGCACCTCCTAATGTTTATATAAAATTGCAGTTAACACTGAACATTATTGTACAGTAGTAGATTATGGAAGTAGAAAGCTATATATATATATGTGTTTGGAATAAAATGAATGCTGGAGATAGATTATGGAAGTAGAAAGCTATATATATGTGTTTGGAATAAAATGAATGCTGGAGATAGATTATGGAAGTAGAAAGCTATATATACTACAACAACTTTTCATGGAAACTAGAAAGATTTTGGCTTCATTGAAAAAAATATTTTCTACACTCTGCATTTAAGTGAACTCTTCATTACTAGCAATGAAGGGTGCAGAATAAATTATGCATGTTAATTTCAATATTTGTTCTATTTTTTGATGAAATATATTCTTGTTTGCTCATGTTTTCTAGACTCACAAAATTTTCTTTTTTACTTCACACTGGATGGATGTACCATGAATCTTTAAATGGTTTTTTTCTTGACAAAGGAGGCAAAAGAAGTATATTTTTAGATGCTTTTTTTCTTAAACTTATATGATCATATTCTTAATATTCAGGTAGTTTGTAGCGGGTACTCTTCAGTATACCTATGCCTTAACTTTGTGGAATGTTTATAATCCTAAACACAAGATATCTGATTGGAACCTTTTTTTTTTTTTGATTTATTGTTTGGAACTTCTAGAGGCCAAGAAGCGTAGGAAACGTTCAAGACCTCTGGTATTACATAAGAAAAAAAGGAGGTTGTTACCATTTGTTCCTACAAAAGATCCTGTCCAGAGATTGAAACAGATGGGTTCCCTTGCTTCTGCTTTAACAGCATCAAATATAGAATTCTGTGATCACCTCACATACTCGCCTGGAATGGCTCCTAGATCTGCGAATCGATCCGCATTCGAAAACGGTGACATGCAGGTTTCAACTAATAATTTCTTTCATTTTTTATCCCTAGAAATGGACCTGTATCAAACAGGCTAATTAATTAAGTATGCACATCTCCATTGTTGTGTTCTTGTTTGATAGAATGTTTTTATTGTTTGCTCTTAGATTCTTTGCAAAGAAGACTTGGAGACAGTAGAACACTGCATTGCTATGTCTAAACGAGGCGAATTCCCTCCCTTTATGGTTGTTTATGATTTGTGTCAAGGGTACCATCTTGAACTTTGTCACCGTGAAACAAGAAATCAACTTATGATATCTTAATGACTTTTCGTGATTCTGTGTTGTAGTTATACTGTTGAGGCCGATGACCTAATCAAGGATATGACAGTTGTTGCTGAATACACTGGCGATGTGGATTACCTTCACAACCGGGAACGTGATGATTGTGACAGTATGATGACCCTTCTTCTTGGAAGAGAAAGTTCTCAAAGTCTTGTTATTTGTGCTGATAAACGTGGAAACGTTGCTCGCTTTATAAGCGGGATAAACAATCATACACAGTAAGCGTGTCTTGTTTATCTAATATCAAGTCTTGCATAAAAGGAATTACAACAAGAATATAGGGGAACAAATTAAAAGGATCATTTCACTTAAGATTCCATCTCTCATGTTGACATATTTTTTGCACTCCAATGTATATAAATTGTTTGGCTTTAGAATGCTCTTTAAAGAGCTGAAGATTTTAAGATTCAAACTTTTTTATTTTTCATGTACATGTACTATAATATTGCTAATTCCTAAATTTCTTGTATTTAACACTCATCCAATTTTGATGCAGGGAAGGTAGGAAGAAGCAAAACTGCAAATGTGTGAGATACAATGTTGGTGGTGAATGCAGGGTCTTTTTGGTTGCTACTCGTGATATTTTTAAGGGAGAAAGGCTTTATTATGATTATAATGGTTATGAGTATCACTATCCGACTCATAATTTTGTCTGAGTGAAAGACATAAATACCTACTAAAAGACATAAAATACCTACTATGAGGGAGAATTGGGATGAAATTTTAGATCCTCGGGAAAGGATTTTATTTATATTCTTAAAATTTTCAACTCATTGCTTTTGCAGATTCAACAAATTTCTTCCTAACTTATCGCTATAGGGAATTCGTTGTAATTTATGCTGTAGAGCTGCCCAATTATGAGGCTTAGAGATGAATAGAGTACCTTAGGAAAACTTTGTTCATTTAGGTTATATCTCAGAACAAGCGATACACATTTTTTTTCTTATACAATTTCAAGTCATTTAAAGGATTATCAGTTTTTACTTTGAAGAGATTGCTTAGATCTTTATTTTGTTTTCCTTAACTTCATTCCTTTGAAAATTGGTTTTGAATGAATATTGGCCAATCCTGTTTTGTCTGCCAACCTTAGCCGTGCGAGATGAGGAGTATGAATACACTTCAAAATACGTATTTACAGTACTCTCACTTAAAGGTTTTTCTTGTATTCAAAAGATAGGTTGGACTATGCATTTTCTAAGTATTGTATGCACAACTTGCATTGATCAGATGAAATGAGTATTCTTAGGCAGATATTTCGATTTTCAAATGAAATTCATCTTGGAAATTCCGTAATTGATATACTTGGTTATAGTCTTTATAAGCTTAGAATTTGTGGAGCATATATACATTTAGAAAATTATAATTTTGTGATTTCTATGATCTCTATACCATGATCTCTTTTAATTGAGGATACCACATTGATTTGTAGTTTAACTAGTTTGCATTTGACTTCATGTTTGTGAATAATTCTCTTACTTTACGACAAATTTTGGATTTTGATGTTTATAGGCACTTTTAGTTGGGAATTTGAAAATTCTTAGTCGAGAACAACGTTTATTTAATTTAGGATATGCAACATATGTTTATCCGAGGTCTTTAATATAAATTTTTTGTTTTGTGTAGAAATGTAAATGCCTCTCATGGAAAGTCATACATTGGAATAAAAAAAATTAAAAACATATAAGATGATATTTTTGATTTTTTATTTATACTTTTCTGAGTGTCTTCTCTGAAAGAGCATGCAAATGATATCAAAGTTATTAATTTAATATTTAATTTGTCTTGGTTGTTGTTTCGTATGAATACAATATGAATTTGATGGTAGTGTCTTTATTTCTTAAATAATTTTACTTGTAACTTAGTTTTGAAATGAAAGTGAAGTGTTTATCTAGTATCTTCCTTTAAAGATTTAATGAAAGGTAGATTTTAAACTAATTCTTTTATGCTCTTTTCTAGGTTTGCTTCATTTTAAATTTCTCTCCCAAGTCAAGTCATAGGTTGTTGTAATATTTGGCAAATTGTTTGTTTATGCTTGAATTTTTGTTTTGAAAATTATGGAATCTTCCTTTATGACTTTTGTATGAGAGCAAACAACTTTGATTATAATCTACCACTTTGATTAACAAAGTCATCGGGAGTGCAATTTTTGTTTCGAATAAAACACTCTAGTATATGTATACTTAGAAAGTTGAACCATCTATACAGAATATACCTGCATGTATCCAAGATATATGGAGATACGCATAATAATATAAAATTCAATCAAATCGAATACAATCCAATCAAATTGGATGCAATCCAATAAAGTCAAATGCAATTGTATAACTTGGATATTTATATAGTAATAATTGATTGAATGTGAAACATCCAATAATCAATCATATCTCTTATTTAAGTGTGTCCATTGTTCATTGGTGACTCACCTCTCTTTCTTGGTAACTTACTTGGTGTACTAGTTAACAATATACAATTATTATTCTTGTAAAAAATATTATTCAATAGTGAGAAATGCATAAGTTGGTTTTAAATTCATGGCAACAAAATATGAGGTACAAAAGTTTAATGAGAATAATTTCTTATTATGGAATACAGATTCTCAACATACACCTAGTGGTGGTCATGCATACACTTTTGGTGGGCTTTTGCCCAAGAATATTCCTTGACACATTGTACGTTGATCCATTAGCCAACAAGGATGAGCTCCACAATCAAGCAACACGATATATCAACATAAAATTATGAAAAGATTATCACGGTAAAGGTTAATCCCAAAGCGGCAAAAGAATGTTATGTGCAGAGTCTTAACGTCACTCCTTATTCATTGAAAACTCCTACCAGTAATGCAACTCAGATCAATGAGGTGTTAGATTTCCTGAAAGAGTTAGACACTGATTGGCTAGAAGAGAGTACAAATGTTCAAATATGTCATAATATTGAAGATGCACATCAGGTTTCTATTACCGATTATAAGGTCAACCTTGACCCACGAGCCGAATTTGAGGAGAATCAACCTACCTTTGATGGGTTGATAAATGTGTAATTGGGTTCTTAACCCAATTAATATACAAAGGCGAGCAAAATGAAATAGAACAAGTCTGGATAAGGAATCCCGACCTTTTAGCATGGAGTCCAGTAGATATGTCTAACATCGACCCGGACTTCATGTATCATAAACTTGCCATACTTACTCAAGTTAAACCTACAATCCAAAGAAAAAGAAAACTTGGTGAGGAAAGGAGTTTAACGGTTGAACACAAAGCCACTCAAAGTTGGCTTTATCAGGAAAATCATTTACACCACGTGGTTAGCAAATGTCGTTTGTTAACGTCTTTTTATAAACTGAATTCATTTACATCAATGAAAGGGGAAAAAATATAAGGCTTGACACATAGCCTTCTTGAAACTCTCAACATATCCTTCCAACCTCACTTCAACTAGCTCGACATTTTTTGCTCTAAGATTTACCTCCTTTTAATGCATTTGCTCAAGTTCCTCTTAAAGGCGATTGCTTTTTTCATCAACTTCTTTTAATTTCTCTTTAATTTCATTGGCAACTTCAAGATTCACTTTTAAGAGCACCAGCTCGATCTCTAAATTCTTTACCTTTCCCTAACAATGGAAAATTTAAGGGATTTAGCCGAAAGGATTATATCAAACTCTACATTTTCCTTTAAAAGATCTTACACTTTGTGCTCAAACTCTTGAGTCTTGATAGATGATTGAGCATTATTGGCAACATGCCCCTTCCCATAATGGATAATAGGCATGCACCTTGACATCATTATCTTGGTAGAATCCAGACAACCACCAGGCTCCTTTCACTTCAAGAGTTAAGCGTTGCAAGGAAAAGGGAAACCACTACCCCCACCAGCCCTTTCCTGATTAGCCTTCATATTTATGTGCCATGGAGAGTTAGAGTTTGGAATCGAGGTTAACACATGGTCGACTCTAGTCAAGGGTCCCTCTTTACTCCTTATCAATAAGTCGGGCAAAGATTTTGTAGTACTCCTAAGTAATGGTGATGGATAAAGAATATGTCAGGGAGAACCTTGAGGGGGAACTTGACCCTATGAACCAACAGTTGGGGCTTAAGTGTTTTTAATCGTGGTCGACATCAAGATGGAAGCAATAACATAGTTTCCACCAAATACAAGGACCTCACCATTTTTCCTTTTGGAAGGTTTTTGAAAATCAACCAGTATATCCTTCTCGAAAGTATGAGCATTTGATTTAGCTCGAAGCTTCTTGTATTTGAAATATTTCCCATGAGAACTGAATGAAAACAAAAAAGGTAAACCAACTACAGAATTATCAAGTAAAGAAAAACTGAGAATAAGAATCTTACCCAAAAAGAGGAAAATAGGATCCTCAACAAGATGCACACTAAGGATACCTTTGCTACTTAGGAGCCTTGGAAAGTTATTCTGGATTTTGATATATATCCTATCCTCGACATGAAGAAGGTATTCGACCCTTGATTTAAATTTGTCAAGTTTTTGCCAATACAGTGGGAATCAAGGAGTGTGGTTAGGATAGAAAAACAATCTCTTTTTTTCTAGGGTTCTGGGAGCTATTGAGTTTGAAAAACCGATTTTAAAATTCTTGAAGGAAGAAGTATAAATGGAAAATATGAGACCAAGCTGAACACCATTCAAAGATACCTAGCCGACTTCAGAACCATATATGAACTTGTTTATGGTCAAAGAAATTTGGAGGTAATGGAAAAGTATTTGAAAGTCCTTTAAGAAGGCTCAAATGTTGGGATGAAGTTCACTTGGGGCCACATTCATATTCGTCAACATCCGAAAGGAGAGAGAGAGAAAAGGGCATGTCGAGCTCCTTAAAGAGGAACTCGTACACAAAAGTGAAATCTTCTTTATCGTTACTTAGTTTCTTATAAACTTTATCACCATGGTTACAAGTCTTAACCATGACAAATTCATTTATACTATAAGAACAAATGTTGAAAGAGGAAATAAACTCTTCTATGGATTTCCTAGAAGTAAAATTGGAAGGGTGAACATCTACCTCCCACAAAACCCAAAAATACCCTAAGATTGATGGAAATTTGTTTTTTTTCTTTTAACAAGGGAAAACCCAATATCTTTCGATTCCTTACAAGAGGAAACCTTCCATTTAATAGCCTTAGACTAGGCAGACAAAGGAAAATAAACTTTCATTGTGTCATTTCTCTCTAGAAATGAGTTGGTACGAATCATGGACGAATCTTCCCCAATACCAACAATTTTCCTACTCATTAAGGGACTATTCACAACATAAGAATTAGAAAATGAAGAGGAATGTCATTGGGAACGTACCTAGGTAGAGATGGCAAGAAACAACAACGGAAGACGATGGAGGAATTGTTAAAGCCTTAAGACTCAAAAGAATGGAAGGGAAGAATGGAGAGACAAAATGATTTTCAAATGTTTTGCGCTAAACATTGACACTTGAATCATTGCTACTCAGGATAACGTGTCATAAGAAGGGAAACAATAGTCGTCAAAATGACAAAATGTCTCGAGAAAAAGACAAAACTCATCATTACTAATAAAAATCCCTCATTAATTCAATTTGTAAAACAAAATATTATGAGCCACGCCATACCAACTAAAAAAAACAAAATAAAACTCTCTTTTATGAGAGTCGTGCAAGCACCGACTTAACAATTATCTATGAAAAACCTAAACGGATTAAAATTACAAACTCGTTCCTCCCTCAATTAGTTCACACACTTGTTTACATGTTTTCTCATATTATTAAGGATTAATGTGAAATTCCTTTTTATCCTTTCTATTTTTATACCTTTTATTACCAAGTTTAACATCCATTAAATATTTTTCATATATATATATCATGATAATTAATTTAAATATCTCAAGTTAATGTCAACATTACTAATTTTGGTATTTCTATTAAGGTGGTGATATGAATGTTTTCAAAGGTTTTTTCAATATCTTTTTTGGAACATTTATTTGTATATTTTACTTGCTAGCATATTAAATAATTAGTGTATTTACATTTTTTTAGATTTGAAAATATTTTGTATAGACTATGAGACTCTTGGCTATTCTTACATTTTTCTTCAAGAATTTAAAGGCCATTCAAGGAATATGAGATTTTTCCTTAAAAAAAATACATTTCTTTTCAACTAAATAACACATGAGGTTTTATCTTAAACCTAAAGATCATAATGTTATCTATCATTATTATGTTATATATGTTTTTTCATTCACCTTCAATTTGAATATGGAATTTTATGTTCTTGGTTTTTACTACCCTAACCTTTTTAGGCCTTTAGATCATCATTTGAATCTTATTAATGTGTTATGAGAAAGAATAAAGTTTTTTTTACACTCGAACATTAAAAAAATAATCACTCAATAATCATTTTTTAAAATGAAATATTATACTATAATAAAATGAAATATTATACTATAATAAAATAATAATTTGTTTGGGTGTCAAGTGAATGAAACTGATGTCAAGGTATCATCGTCCTTGTTATTGCGGTCTTTTTTAAGCATTTAACAATATTTATAAGAAAAAAATTATTATAAGGACTAAATTGTTAAAAATAATGTATTTTTATTTCTTTCCTTAATTATCTTACCTTGAAAAAGATCATTAGTTCCAATACAAAATAGTGATTGAAAAGATTGTTTTGGTTACAAAAGTTTTGAAGAAAGCCATCTATACTTTTGATAATAAAAAAACTATTTTTTTTCATACAAAAACTAGAAAAAGAATAAGAAGAAAAAATTTTATAAAGGCTAAAGATAAATTATGTTTGTGTACAAATAAGGAACTATAAAAGAACTAGTTTCTTCCAAGACTTTTACCTATACTTTTTTTAGTGTTAGTGTTTGAGACCGATCACATACTTAAAACGTGATAACATTGATAATATACTCAAGCCTAACATTATGGAGGAAAGAATGAAATACTTTATTCTAAAAAAAATCTTTTTAAATTTTTTGAGATGTTGGTTTCTCCTAGTTTCTTTATAACACTTTACATTTATTTTTTCAAAGCAATTGTGAGATTCTTCATTCCAACCATTATCAATATAACATGTAGAAAATATTATCATGTAGGGTTTGTGGTTAACATACATCCTTGCATGTGTTTGAACTCTATGATAGTTGTAACTTTATAAATACCACAATTGCATTGTGCTTTGAGTTACTAAAGTTTACCTTAAACCAACATAAAAGCATGAGAATGAAGTTGATTTTCTCATTTTTTGTGATTTAATACATATTTTTGTGATTTGTTAAGATTTAAATTGGTTTTGGAACTAAGTTTGAGTTGCACTTGGGTAAGCATGACCCAGCTGAAGATAAGTTAAACACAAATTGGCTCATTATTTTATGTGTTTAAATTAATAAAATGCACATTATTTAATATATGTGTGATACAAATATTTGACATGAGACTGATTCTAACATAACAACATGTCTTAAGATTATTAACATGTAGTAGTTTTAGAATAACTACTACGTTGAATCTCATTTCGTTTATTTTATGACTTTTATTTATATTAAACTATTTTAATTTCATTTATTTTATTATTTGAAATGTAAGAGTTTTGTATGTTTAATTCTTCTTCCTTTAAGCATGGAATATTAAATAATTTATAATTATAAACAATTTGGAGCTTGTTAAATAATTTATGCATGTATTATGGTTTATTATTTGTACGTGTGATTTTGTTGTTTTAGTACATGTTTTGCCTTATGAAAAATAATAATGCATATATTTTTCTATTTAAAAATGTAATGTTAAGTGGTGGACACAAATTTCTTAAATTAGAAAATAATTACAACATCAATTTAAATATTAATAAATTGAAAATTGTCTACCATAACATCATACAAATGTTTAAATATAATATATTAGCCAAAGATAACAATAGAGTGAAAGATAAACTCATTTTAGCATTTGGAGATGTTTAAAAACATGTTTTTTTTTTATCAAAGTTCATAAAACACTTTCTTGTATAGCGAACAATTGGCTTGCCCAACAAATTGAGCACATGTTGTAATTCGCCCAGCTAGCATTCTCCTCCCCCAACCAAAGGCATCAATGCAATCAACTACTTTTGGTCGCTCAACGGCTACTTCACTGGAAGTTTTTCAAAAAAGATTTCATCATCGAGAATTGGCTCGCCTAGCGACCAAACCACTAGAAGTTTTCATTTTGACAAAAACTCTATTTTTAAATAAAATAATTTCACCCAGTGAAAAAACCCATGGTACCAAATTCGTCCAGTGAGAATGGTTCACCCAACTCTAAATGGTTTGCCTAATTAGTCTGCATAATTCTTAATTTGGTCCAAGTGATTCAAACTAATATTTCAAAACATTTTCTACTTGTTTTTAAAAACTTATCACTCTAGTTTGAATCACTTACTCCAAATTCAGAGTTTTACCATCTTACACATATAAACCTACTTCAATAATGAAACAACCATCATTTCTTAAATCAATTCTAAATCAATTTATACATATACTGATGGGAAAAACGCACACGGAAGCAACACACACAATCACAAATCAACTGCAGAAAATAAAAAACATAGGATTTAACGTGATTCGGTCGACAATCTGCAACCTACGTCCACGTGCAACAAATTAGGTTTTCATTCTGTTTGTTACAATTTTATTACAAGCACAAAGATCTCTTAAATAGATATTATAGAAGGGACACAATAATTAAAATCACTCACTAAAACATGGTGTCTAGTTAGCCCAACCCAATTGATCATGGCTTCACACTCAACAATCTCTCACTTGAAGCCACAGAACAATGTTCACCTACGCTTCAACTGTGTACATATACTTCTGTAATCTGTCAACGGAACTCAATGTTTCACCTCTAGCTACCACTAACCTTCTTAATCATCTTGAAGACTTCGTTGAAACTCCCCTGAGTTTCAACACGTTTGTCATGACTGAAACTGGCACTGACCCGTCCTCTGTTCCTACCGGCTCCCACTTACACGAACTATCGGATCCTGGAATAGCCTAAGAACAAACATACTCCATACTCAACAAGAAATGTTCTGGAGATGTTTCAACAATTGGAATACTGGTTCTCCTAACCCACTGTTGTCTAAGAACCTCAACTAAAGTATGACTCATGTTCACACTGCCATAAGTACATCTGACTGGTCTACATGAACCTTTCCATGCTCGTTCATCCTGAATCTGACCTTTGGCTATGGGTTTCTCTCTTGTAAAGACAACCCTCTTCTGCCCACGAGATTCTGTGAACCAGACTTTGTTTATCTTCTGAACTGGGACGATCACTCCCTCAAACGCTAATCTGACCATATACAATGAACCTCTCTTTCTTCCGCAGGCTATGACAAGATTTTCCTTGACAACCTTCCACTATTGATTTCCAAACTTCACATCATGTCCCTGTTCGTCCAACTGCCTAACAAAAATTAAACTTTTCGTTAAGCTTGGAATAACTCTAACATCCTTCAAAGTCCAGAAACCGACTGACGTCTTCAACACTATGTCACACATGCCCGTAACATCAAGAGTTTTGTTGTCTGCTAGTCTTACCTTTTCAAAGTCCCAAATAACTAGATTTTGCAATGCTTCACTGCTGTGGGTAGCGTGAAATGAAGCACCAGAATCCATGACCCAGGAATCCACACTGCTATCCGCGCAACAAACTAAGAGGTCCTCGTCCGCAGAGTCTTCTGCAATGTTGACTTGTTTATCACTTATGCATTGATTCCTGAAATGCCCCACCTCCTTGCAGTTCCAACATGTTACACTTAAGCAATCATGAGTCTTTAACTGACTCATTCTTCTGATCTTGCTCCCACTACCTCTGATATTTTGCTTACCTCTGATGGCATTTAGCGATTCACTAGATAATTCCCCAGAAATCCTTCTTCTGATGTCCTTGCCAAGAACGAGATCACGAATCTTCTCAAAAGTGAATCCATCGGGTAATGCTGAACTGGTAATTGTTGTAATCGTTTCGGACCAACCGTCAGGTAATTTCGATATCAATAGTAAAGTTGAACTTCATCATCGAACTTAATGCCCACTGACGTAAGTTTGGCTAGGATCGAATTCATTTTATGGATGTGCTTAGTAACTGAACTAGCAAATCCTCAATTTGCATTTTCCACCAACTGAAATTTGTACCATCGAATTTTTCAATTCGGAACTTCCCGTCTTCTGCCATCTCAAACGACTAGTCGACATACTCGATACAACTAATTTCAGATCTTGGCAATCTTTTTTTTTTTAAATCAAGAACACAAAAAATTGTACCACCCAAAAATCACTCACCAACAGACCTGATCGCAGTTCTCACTGCACTGGCACTCCGCCGCACTAGACCGCAGCTTCCTAGATGCGCATCGCCACTCCACCAACGTCGTGCGTCTTCGCGCGCCACCCACGTAGTCGCGACACTGCTCAAATGCCAGCGCACCAGAGCGCCACCCTAACGAGCTCGTGCAACCGCCGCACAGTGCACCTACTGTTGCACCTTCACCGCGCGTGCCGCACCACCACTGTCGCTGGTCACCGCCTTCACACTGCACTCTGTGTCCTCTCAGACCAGCACATCTGTAGAACGCACACACAACCCTAGCTTTGGGACGCCGTTGCCGCCCCTGCGAAACCCTAGCTTTGGGACGCCACTACAACCGCAATTTTCACGTCTCGTCGATTAATTTCTGCTGATCCGATTTCTAGTGTGTAAATGAACCAAGCTCTGATGCCACTTGATGGGAAAAACGCACACGGAAGCAACACACACAATCACTAATCAACTGCAGAAAATAAACAACACAGAATTTAACGTGGTTCGGTCGCCAATCTGCAACCTACGTTCACAGGCAACTAATTAGGTTTTCATTTTGTTTGTTACAATTTTATTACAAGCACAAAGATTTCTTAAATAAAGATTATAGAGGGGACACAGTAATTAACCCCACTCACTAAACACATGGTGTCTAGTCAACCCAGCCCAATTGGTCATGACTTCATACTCAACATATACACCCTTGAGGAATAATTACCATTTCATTAATCAGTCAAATTATAATTTATCATTCAGAACCAACCATCAAAATATGCTCAATCGGTTCTAAACCCTAGATAATTTCTTAATAACTACTAATTCAAGTAACAATTTGTTTTACACAACAAAACAACTCTTCAAGAGAAAATAAAATTGTGACCATGTCACCCTCACACCCAAATTATCTAACATAAGATGCTATTGAAAGGTAAAATTGACTTCTCTTGTTTGTTTAACCTACTTAACACCAAATCAAAACTCCAACACCTTAGAGTTTCCAAAGACAACCTAATTTGTACATAAAAGCTTTGATTAATGATCTAGACACACTTTTATTATCCTGAACTAACAAAAGATTCATCCTAGGTACAAAAAAATTCACATGCAAACAATCTCTCTCCATACTTTCAAAGAAACTCAAAATTGGCCCAAGAAAAGAGGTGAAAAAGAACTTACTCAATTAGAATTTTTGATTGAACAAACTTACTCTAATATTTGCGTAGAACCCAATGACACCCTCCAATTGTCAAATCGATGAACATAAAGAGTAAAAAACTTAGAAAGAATATAGAGAAAAACTATTTTTTTTATAGGTGATGATGATTATTTTAAAATAAAACTTAAATAACTAATTTTTCTATTTAAAGAATTTTTTATTTTAATAATAAAATGTTTATGTTATTTTGATGTCTAAAATTATTTTTTCGTTTATATCACTAACTATTAATATAAAGTTTTTATGTAAAATATATATAAGTTTTTATAACTTGAAAATAATTATTTATATAACTTTAACAAATTAAAGTAATGTTATTAAGTTTTTTTATTTTTAAAATTATGAATATTTTTAAATTATATTATTATTATTATTTTCTTCATAATTTATAATTTTATAAATAACAATATTTTATTTTTACGTTTAATATATTTTGTTATTTTTTATCAGTAGGAAAAAAATATTGTGCTAATTTTAACATACTTACAACATATACTCTCCAATGATATCATTAAAAATATTTAATCAAAAAGTGATTGTAATATATCTATATATATGGAAAATATCAAACTTTAAAGTATTTTTAATTTATTAAAAATAATGTTTAACAACCTTAAATATTAGAAAATTAATTAAATTTATTTTTATTTAAAATATAGTTATAAAATAGACGGATTGTCTTATAATTTGACTTTTCAAAATTGAAAAAATAGTCTATATTTTAAAATTTTAAATTTTTTCTAAATAGTTTTAACTCAAATTTCTCTCACAATTTTACAAATATTTTAATGTAAGTGTACACATCCTCATATACGAGAGTAATTATCTCGATAGAATATCTTTTGAAGAATTTTTTTTTATAAAAACAATTTTAGAGAGTTTTCTTAATTACATATACATTTGACCGTTTCTTTTTCATCTTTATTTTTTTTAAAATTGAGTTTTTTTAAAAGAAACACCAGTACTTAAGATAATATTATATTATAATATAACAAAATATTTACAAAAAAAAAGGTATAATTTATATATTTATAAATATTTATTCACTGCAAAAGTTATAATATAATTTATATATATTGCAAATTTTAATTTCATAAAATAAAGATTTTTAATTTTGTAGAAACTAAAATACTCACTGAAATAATAAAAGTTGTTCCCAGACACACACACTCTCTCTGACTCCCAAAATTTTGGTCTGCAGCTTCATAACTGAAGCTGAACCCTGGTCTGTGCGGCGGTTCTACCCTGTGTGGAGAGTGCACTGCAATCAACCTGCCATTGTTAGGGTTTTCGTGTTTCTGCGAAAATGACAAAGTTCAGGAAGCTGGGTCGACCCACCGGTCACCGAATGTCCATGCTCAGGTTAATTAGTTTGTTGGTTAAAACATTCAATTCAGTTCATTTTTTGATTTATTGATTAGCAAAGATGCTGAGTCCTCGCTGGTTTCCCATTTATCTAGAACCATGGTTTCGCAGTTGGTGAAGCACGAGCGTATCGAAACTACTGTTGCCAAGGTACCGATTCAAGCGACGTCGTTTACCACTTTCTTCAATCTCACATTTAATTTCTTGTAATTTGGTTGCGTTCAGGCCAAAGAGATCAGAAGACTCGCGGATAATATGGTTCAACTTGGAAAGGAGGTTTGTATGCGATTCTTTATCGCTTTAATTCTGATCCATTTCGGGTTCGGTTAATTTGGTTTGCGCTGTATGTTTAACTGTTTGTGTAGCTTTTGGTTGGGTTGTGTTCAAACATGACTTTTAAAACGGAGATGAATCCATTAAGGGGTTGTTGATGCGTGGAATACCTTTTCTTTGTTCAATTTGTACTAGGTGTTCTTAATACATTTCGAAAGTTATTGGAGCTCTATATTTTTTAGTGGCAACTGTTGAAGTCCTACCGAGTGACTTTTAATTTTCAGGGCAAGTTAGGTTGGTCTTAGTTTTTTTTCCCCTGTTTTGCACCTGTTTCCCCCCCTTCAATTCTGAATTCTGTAGTTTTTCCAGCTCAATCAGGGCATATGGCAAATTGGGTTTTGGGGGACGAATTTGGTATTGTGAACTGTGAAGTGAATTTATCCCTGTATGATGATGAATTAATGTACACGTAAGACATAATCATCTTTTCTGTTCTTTATAAGAACTTTGGGTCATTCTATGGTGGGGAAGTTTTAACCTTCTCTACAGTGGAGACTGTGACTTTCCAGGCTATTTGAGGTTATATTTAGTTATTGGAAATTTATATATTCAGCCCAGCAAATTGATCATTGCAAACTAAAATACCTGAAGCTCCTCTTTCTCGAGTTTCATATCTTTCAGATTTACTAATGGTTGTGAATATTGTTAATAAACAATGAAGGAACAAACTGCAGCTCCTGTTCCATAATTTCTTCATGCATTTGTAACTGTTTTGCTATCTTCGTCTTTGTTTCACTATTTCTCCACCCAGAAACAAATTCATACCATTTCACAATTTCTCAGGTAGTAATAACATGCTTCAGTATCACTGGAGCTTTTTAACTCTGTTTGAAAGAACTCCATATCTTTTGTGGCAAGCGTTGTTACTGTAATTTGAATTGCTTAAAATGCAACAGAATGATGCATGAGTGTTCCTCTATTTTCTTCATTTTACTTTCCTCTTTTTTCATTGCTCCACAAGATGATGATTAGTTTTGAATGACTAGTCCAGAAACAACACATAAATGTTAATTTGTGTTTATAACTTTGGAATTTTTATTTAAAATGATTGCTAGCTTATTTCTACTTATGAAACTTATCCTAGGCAAAGACTTTCAGTCCTCCTGTATCCATTTTTTATCCCAGTAAAAAGTTTAAGTATACTTTGATCCATAGAAGGAGAAATATAATTACCTGAAACTTGAAAAGAGTACGAAACAATGTATGGAATCTAACAACGGACTGCAAATTCCAGTCACGACTAACTCCTGCCTGAAGTTTGTAAAGTCTCTTTCAATACTTATCCTATCTCCATGGTTTACACTGCGTTTATGAGATTTACATTATAATGGTTAAGAATTGGCAACTGCATGTAACTGAGAATTCTTCATTTGCAAGCCTCATAAATTAAGGTGAGGAATGACCTGTCTGCATTTTCAAAACTACACTATATTGCACATGATTGTTAAAAACTGTATACTTTACCAAAACAATTTTAAATTAGGATTCATGGAGAAGAGAACCTATTTGTGGTTACTAAAACTTCTACATAAAATCTTTGCTACAGTTTACTGATCATCAATTCTGACTATCGAATGATATAATTAATGTATCTATTGTCAACAAGTATTTTGCCCATCACTGGAGAAATGATCCACTTTCCCATGTTAGTTGCTCCCATGAACTATTGTGCCTTGTTATTTACTTTCTACGAGAATTTTTGTTTATCACCACCTTTTTTCTCTGCCATAAAATCGTGGTTCATTCTTGGCCTGCTTCCATATCTCATACCCCACTGCTTGCTGATTACCAGTGTCAATATGCTTGCAGTTATACAGTTCCTTATAAACAGATAAATGTTGTCAAATTTTTTTCATCTTGGCCTTGAGAATAAACCCTTTGTCAGGGTAATCATTTGATATTGTTTTTTCATTTAGCTTGATTTCTGGGTTTGGCCTATAGTTTATATTATAAATTGTTTTAGGGAACTCAATGTGCTGCAAGACGTGCTGCTAGTTTTGTGCGAGGAGATGATGTCATTCACAAGCTGTTTACAGAACTGGCTTATCGGTACAAGTAAGGAATAAACCTGATATAGTTTCAGTTGTCATTTATATGGTAGTTAGTTGTAACTTGTAACACTGACCAGAGATTATGTTTTGCAGGGATAGAGCTGGAGGATACACCAGATTGCTTCGGACCCGAATTCGAGTGGGTGATGCTGCACCAATGGCCTATATTGAGTGAGTACATTGCTAATTACATTGTAATTATCTATTTTTACACTCATTTTAGGTTTATTTGGGTAACCCCACTTTATTTCACTGAAGAAGTGATTATTTGCTCATTGTTCTTGCTGTTGTCTGTCTGCCATATGGTGCTGTCATAGTTCAATCCTTCAAACCTTCCAAGTTGCTTAAGAATTAGAAGGTTGAGAATGAAACTTCGTATTCAAAACATTGTATGCTTTGAAACAGGTTTATTGACAGAGAAAATGAGCTTAGGCAGGCAAAGCCACCAACACCTCAGCTGCCACAGAGAGCACCCCTAGATCCCTGGACACGTTCTCGTCTCAGCAGGCAATTTGCTCCCCCTAAAGAGGAAAAATCTGGATCTGATTTGTGATTCTGTCGAAAGTAATGTGGATACTGTGTTTTTCCCTCCATAGCATGAGATATCTGAATTTTGGTCTTGCTTATTTAATCTATCTTCACATGGTTTGAAAAAAAAAACTATTCTCTTACTACTAGAGGAAAATGTTCATTGCTATGTAAAAATAATTCAATTGAATCTGTAAAAGGAAAATCTCAGAACACATTTATCTTTCTGAGGTTTGATGCCTGAGTTTGCTTATATTTCTAGTTGGAACTTGATAGCTTAATTGTAATCCTAGAAAGAATGATTTTTTATTTTGCCTTGCAACGGAAAAGAAGGTTTAATGAATCGACTTGTCCTTGAGAACATGAGAAAAATCTGATCCCCCTCTCTTTCGGTATCTTGAGCCTAAATCAATAACTTGTTACGCAACCTCGTGAGCCCCTTTCTCCTTATTTTGTAAAGAGGATCATTGCAAGTGCATTCCTGTGTTGTACACGTGAATAATTGAATTGTTACGTTTGGCAGTTGAAAATCCTACAGCAGATATGGTGCTCTGTTTGCTTATGGAATTTCCATAAAATCCTAACTGCCCTGCATGCCAATGTGTATAGCTGGATGCAGTTGCGAACAACGCTTGTCAGATAGGAGAAGAGAAAGCTTTCATGCTCAGGAACACCAAGACAAGTTGTTCAGATATCAATTGAAATGTTTTTTTAAGGGTGAAGAAAACACTAGTAATAACCTCTGAATGATTGAACCTTTATTATCATGCTCAGGCCATATAATACGAACGTATGTAAAAATAAAATCGGTCAGTTAAATAATCAGTCTTATTATTACGTATATCAGTAAAGACAAGTCCCTATAATACTGTAACAACTCTGATCTTTCGACACTAAAACCTAAGCTGAACACATATAATATTTAAGGAACTAAGCTTTGTAAGAGCACATATAATATTTAAGATTGGGAGGGAAGGGTCAGCCCTTTGTGTCATTCTCATGCCTCACTCATAATGATGGGATAATATTTAGTTTTTCGGAGATCTCGATTAAAGAGAATAATATTTCATGGTACATAAATGTATGTAAACTTCATTTTATAAATCGATTTTATAAGGTTGATGTATCGGTGAGAGTCGTACGACTGATACATGTCTTGGTCCTCATCAATGGGTCGATCGACACCTCGAATCCAATTATGCTTAAGCAGAGTTAGTGAAATTAATCAACAATCAAAAGTTAGGTAATACACTTCTAAACATGACCTAAACTATCTAATCTGACCCAATAAGAAAGATCCACTAAAATAATATAAATAACACAGATTTTAAGAATCATTCTGGGTTACGAAAAGACCGAGAGGTGGTACGATAGAGGAAAGGAAGAAACCTACTTGGAGAGGAAGTGAAGTGTTATCCAACCAAGGAAGGAGGTGAGCAGTCTCAATAGTTCTCTAAGCCAACAATTGAGTTAAGTTTAAAGTTCACTAATTCTTTGGTATGAGTCGGTTTTATATAAACTTTCAATTTTTTGTAATGTACAGGCAGTGAAGAGGAGAGTTTTAAAAGTGGTCACTCAAAACTTCCGAACAGCCGAAAGCAAATGGATAGAACTAGGATGCAGAAAATGTGCTTGGTCTTGTCATGATCCACAAGCGTGGGCGTTGAGTTCTTTATTGCTTTGCTTGCAATACAGTATACATACTGCCTCACGTTTCCATTTTCCTTATCTCATACCGTCTCACTGTCGATTATAAAGAATTCTATATCCGACAATGGCTTATTATTTATCGTAACTGTAATGCATGCACGAGTGCAAGGCTTCCTTATCACTATAGCAACTCTTCCCCAAGCATTAAGATACAAGCCTCTTCGCCACCTGTTCTGCCTTCTCCTTTAGCATATACTTTTAACTGTTCCCCCTTTTTTACTAAACCATGGATGCTTCCATAAAAAATTATGTACAACATTGAATCACCAACTAACCCTTTCAGAATGGAAGCCCGAGAAATGTTATGAGTGTGATGTTAATAAAAGGGGTTCTTATAGATTATCACTAATATTCTCTTTCCGTGTTTTCTTTTATAAGAAACAAGTTATATAATAATATATATCAGTTGTAGTTTTAAATGTGGAGGTTAAGCAAACTCTCTGGCAATTATATGTAAGTTAAAGTATAGTTTTTTTGGGTGTAATAATTAAAAAGTGGACAAATAAGTGACATTTACTGTGACTTTAGAAACAAAGAGAAGGGTGAAATAGAATGATAATAGTTTACATAAAGTGTGTGTGTTAAGTGCAAAGACTAAGACCCCTACATGTAAAACAGGGGAGGTCAACTGGTGCAATGTTCCTTTTTTATTAATAACAAGTCTTTTCAGTTAATTAACCTTTTCATTGTCCTTTTGACGAATTTTGGTAGTGCCAAGACCATGGGTTTGGTGAAATAGTATATGAAAGGACACCCAAACGAATGTCAACAATCTCAAAGCATAATTTAATTATAATTGCGTTATAAGAATGAAAACAATAATAATAATAATAATAGTTCAGCTGATTAGGTGTTTGATGTTACCACCCCATTTCTTCAAGTGCAGATGAAGTTCATCAGTACGAAACATTAATGGAAAATTTAATAACGATAAGAGCGTTTACCTACAAAGATATGCATTTAACTACGGTATGTTTAAGAAAACAGAAAATTAAGGAGGGAATACAAAACCAAAGTATGATTATAAAAGGAAATGAGATAGAAGTAAAAGTGTTAACAATGTTCAATGGTTAAAGGCATTTTGTGAGTATTGGTAGAAAGTAGAAATATTACGTTTTCCTATTTGAGATGGGATTGGGAGATGTGGTTACCTTTACTCTAAATCCAATGAACAATTGCTTTCTTTAACCTAATCATCCCTATCAATCAATTATCAACAACTCTCTCTAAAGTGACAATTTTTCTTTTTGGGTTTTTTTTCATTAATAATTGCCTTTTATAACACAATTCCAACTTAACCATCAACCATTTTCTAACTATTTACTTCTCAATCAAGTGCTACAATTGCATCTCTCCTTTCTATAATAGAGGGTTGTCAACTAGAAATTCATAGTTTTTTTTTATATATATAATTAGAAATTAATTAATATTATATAGCTTATATAAAAAATAGTTAATATTACGTCACCAGGCGTGTAAATAAACATTTGCTTAAATTAAAAAATCCCTTCCCCCATTGATATTATTTTTTGCGTTAAATTTTATATAAATTGATTTAAATTAGTTTATATGAAAAAATATTTTTTTTTCTTCTCCTATAAATGTTTATAAAAAAACTTTATTAAAACACGATCTTAGTCTTTGTTCATAAAAAATATATATAACAGTCTTGTAGTTTCAGCAAACTTATTCTTGTACTGCTACACTAACTATATATATATATATATATATATATATATATATATATATATATATATATATATTGTGTCAAATAAAAAAAAAAAGAGAAATTTATTATATATATATATTTTTTCAAAGATATATATAT
>Ga0123342_1003533_pt1 | contig 24995 bp, 15 predicted proteins | sample Turbeawhitnodule_FD_89960 | JGI IMG/M metagenome (GOLD analysis project Ga0123342, IMG submission 89960) | Root nodule microbial communities of legume samples collected from Mexico - Turtle bean Mexico white nodule | ecosystem: Host-associated > Plants > Roots > Nodule | place: Mexico: Nepantla... | reverse complement strand
CAATTCCTTCATCTTTTCCCTTGGGCTGGCCGAACCACCCAATAACCACACATAGCATGCACCTACAAGATCAACACCACTCCTAGGAGGATCTTGCTCACCTTCATTCATTGCTTCCGCCCCTTTACTCTACATTGATTCAAGAAGACCTTCATGAAATGCCATCATCAAAGCTCTTATCTCTTGCTCATGCAAAGAATCCCCAACATAACTTAAAGAGAATTTAATGACAAGCAAGAAAAGTTTAAAGAAAGAAATCTAAACCAAAATGGAAGTATGATGATGACAAAACGTAAACAAGACAAATAAGAAAAGCCCTTATGAAGACTCAAAGAAACTTATTTAAACTTTTAACTATGAAGTTTTGATTTTCTAAGAAATTGTATGAGCAAGAAGGATAAAATTCCACAAATATGAAAACAATTTGCCACATCAAAAGAATCCTCTTTTGTAATTAAATTTTGAAATGTGAATGTAGTCAAATTGTTTCTTTTGTCTTTGCTTTTATGGATTCAATAGCTCCACATTCTTGTCATGCATATTTTTACTTCACTTTTCAATTTTCACAAATGGATTGGGATTTAAATCATGTGATCACTTGAGTTCTTTGTTTGAAACTAAATCAACTTCCACTTAAAAGAATTTAAAGACTGAATTGAAAAGTGTTGAATTAAAAAGCATAATTTAAATTGCTTGAAGATAAAAGCAAAATTATAATATGCTAGAATTTAATGGTAGAAATCAACTCAAAATCAATTAAGCACAAGATAATCATGCTCTGAATACGACATGATGTGGGTTGATTGCACATTTTATGGATAAAAGCAAAATTAAAATATGCTAGAATTTAAAGGCGGAAATCAACTCAAAAGCAATTAAGCACAACATAATCATGCTCTGAATACGACATGATGTGGGTTGATTTTAGGATTGCACATTTTATGGGTTACTCTTTTGTTTATAAGTTTTGAAATTAGAAATTATGATAAGAAACTCAAAGAAGATTCCCACTGGACACAAACTTAACCAAATGGTTAAGTAAGTGTGAAGGCGCACTTCTAAAGGGCAAAAAAAAACACAAGTATGATGATTATGATAATAAAGGTGCAGAAATAAAAGACATGAAAAGAAGCATAAGATGGTGAAGAAATCCAAACATAAATAAATAAAAGTATGGAAGAATGACGTAAGGAAAAGGAAAGAAAAACACAAAGGTGAAAAGATTAAGAGATGCTTATGGAATAATGAATCACGCCACTTGGAGGGTGAGGAGGCTTCAAGATAAGTGGAGAAGAGTCGCCACTTGAAGTGCACAAACACCCAAGATAAGACCCAATTTCTAGGAGACAAAGCTCACTAAACACTCAAAGTATGGAAGAATGGAGTAAGGAAAAGGAAAGAAAAACACAAAGGTGAAGAGATTAAGAGATGCTTATGGAATAATGAATCACGCCACTTGGAGGGGGAGGAGGCTTCAAGATAAGTGGAGAAGAGCCGCCACTTGAAGTGCACAAACACCCAAGATAAGACCCAATTTCTAGGAGACAAAGCTCACTAAACACTCATGTAGAGTTTCCTTTCTATTTCAAATTCAAGTGTGAAATACATGAGGTAAAGGACTATATTTATGGGAGAGAATGTCTTGGAGAACAAGATAGAGGGGTAGGGGTGTCATTTTTTAGAAACCTTCTAGAAGGTAGGTCAAAGAAACCCTAAACCTAGAAACACTTGACATGAAAGGTGGGCTTGGCACAAACCCAATTTATGCTAAGTACACCCCAATTTATGCTAAGTGAACCATACTCTAGCTTATTCTTTTATATGAACCCCTAAAGTGAGCCCAATTTATTTACGTAAACTTGTCTTTTAAAAAGACCCGAAGAAAGAACATTTGATGCTCTGGCCTATGTCCAATTCTTCTTCTATTGAGGTCCTTCTGAAGTTTGGTGGGGTCTTGTCTTGGATGTTGAGATGACTGACTTAATTGTGAAGTGTCTATTGTGTCCTTGGTTATCTCCTCGTCTAATTGGTTGTATCAAGGTTGAATGAGCAAGAAATTGGAAAAAAATAAAGCCAAAGGAATTTCCTTGAAATTTGTTGTCCAGAAAGTTGAATTGAAATCAAGTGACTGCAATGATGCTGAGACACACAATCTGTTCACAAGAAAGTTTGGTAAGTTTTTGAAAAAGAAAACAAGGATAAGGTACAGTCATAAAAAAGTTATAATCCAAAGAAATCAACTAATTTTAATTCTTAAAACTATACTTGTTTTAACTGTGAGAAACAAGGACATATCAAAATTGAATGTCTAAATTATTTAAACAACGAAAAAGGTTTTGACAGGAAACAAGAGAAATGAGGGAAAGTAAGAAAAGCATATATAGTGTGGCAAGATGAGGATGACTCTTCCTCCAGCTTTACATCAATGGATGATGAGGAGGCTAACATGTGTTTGATGGCTAGGGATGATTCTGACACAAGCAATGTAAGTTCTAATTCTTCTTGAGAACTTTAAAAATTATAGTTAATTGCTTGATGCTTTTAAAAAAACTCATGAAGAAGCTAACATGTTGGATTTGTCAAACAATAAGCTAAAAGGTTTAAACAATTGATTATAAAATAAATTCAAAACTTTAGAAGAAGAGTAAAAATAACACCAAAACTGATTTTGAAAATTTGAAAATCATTTATAAAAACTCTTGTAAATGTGCTCATACAAAAGCTTGGATGGGTTTTCAAAAGGGAAAGCAAATTTGAAAGTAGTTCTTGAACTTTGTTTTTGGAAAAGTTGGTCTTGATTACAACCCAAGTACCAAAAAAAAAAGTTTTTTTGAAAACAAAAAGTCAAGTCTAAACCTTTAGTAACCTACTTTTATTGTTTGAAAAAAGGCCATACTTAGAACTTGTAGAGTCAGGAAATATGGCTTGCCAAAGGGGCTTGTATCATTAACATTTATAGACCCAAATTAATAATGGAACAAAATCTTGTTCCTTAATTTCTTATGCAAGAATATTTGACAGCTAAAAAGCAAATTTGGTATCTTGACAACGGTTGTTCAAAGCACATAACTGGGGACAATAATAAATTGTGGTATTACACCTCAAACATGAAGGTTATGTCACATATGGGGACAACAACAGATGAAGAATCCTTGGCAGAGGCATTGTAGGTGATCAAAACACATTTCTCATCAAAAAAGTGTTATACATAAAAGGTTTAAAGCATAGTCTTGTAAGTATAAGTCAATTGTGTGATAAAGGTTATCAGTTTACTTTTAAACCAAAGTCTTGTGTGATATGCATGCCTAACGCAAAAAAGGTTGTCTTGGTTGGTAAAAGGATCAATAATATATATTTGCTTGATATATTTGATTATGCATCGAATATTGATTGTCTTTTAACCAAACATGAGGAATCTTGTGGCATATAAGAATAGCTTACATTCACATGCATCATCTAAATAAATTGATTTTAAAAAAATCTTATTGATGGTCTTCCGAAACTCAATTTTGAAAAAGGATCATGTATGTGAAGCATGCCAAAAGGGAAAACAAGTTAAAAATTCTTTTAACCCAAAAAATGTTGTTTCATATCTAGACCTCTTGAGTTGCTTCACATAGATTTGTTTGGTCCTTCAAGAACTATGAGCATTGGTGGAAATTATGATTCACTTGTCATTGTAGATGATTTCTCTAGATTCGCATGGACATTTTTTCTTCATTCCAAGAGTACCTTTTTTACTTTCAAAAAGCTTGTCTAGCTTTTACAAAACCAAAAAATGCAGTAACATTTGTTGTATTCGAAGTGATCATGGTAGGGAGTTTCAAAATAAAAAAATTCAGTTTTTTGTGTGGAAAACATGGTATTCATCTTAATTTTTTAGCGCCTAGAACTCTCCAACAAAATGAGGTTGTTGAAAGGAAAAATAGGTCTCTTGAAGAACTTGCAAGAAATATTTTAAGTGAGTCTTCTCTACCAAAATATTTTGTGGGTTGATGTTGTTAGCACAACTTGTTGTGTAATAAATAGAGTACTCATTAGACCTATTTTAAAGAAAATCCCTTATGATTTTACAATGGCAGAAAACCCAACATTGGTCACCTAGAAGTTTTGGTTGCAAGTGCTTTATTCTGAACAATGGAAAAGAAAATCTTGGCAAGTTTGATGCTAAAGCAGATGATGACATCTTTCTTTGATATTCTTTAAATAACCAAGCATATAAAGTATAAAACAAAAGATTAATGACTATGGAATAAGAATTTGTACATGTTGTATTTGATGAGACTAATCATGAAAAACAAGATTCTTCAAGGAAAGTTGCAGAAGAAGGTGATCAAGATGATGCTCTTCAGAAGTTAAAGCTCTACTCAGAAAAACAACCAGTTGAATTTTCGAATCAACCAGCTGAAACCGCAAGACTGACTGACGTACTGAAAGAATGGAGAACACCAAGGGATCTGTCACTAGAAAATATCATTGAACAAATTGATAAGGGAACGAATCAATATATGCATTTGGTAGTTTTTTGAACCATTATAGTGTTGTTCCCGTAAATGTTCCTACAAACATTTTACATTTAACTGAATTCGTCCCACCCGAGATCAATATTTGCGCACGAATGGTCTTGAGATGAGCTTTCGGATCTCCGATTCCAAAAAAAGGAGTGATTTTTGGGACCTGTAATGTGGTGGAATAGGCTTGTCCATTATGGCTTTTGTGAATGGTTGTAGGTCTATTTGTACATTCACTAGATGGATCCATACTTGTTCCCTTCGGAATGAATGGTCATTTACGACGTGCCCGAGATCAACATTAGCCTTTTGTGATTCCTCGTGAGCTCGTATTACATCTTCTATTAGTTGACAAGACTTGTCAGCCTCTTCCCATAACTGCTCTCGCTTTTTCTGCGCCTCTTCTCGTATACAATTTTTTTTCTGCCTATGCGTCTTCTGCTCATTGTTTTGTTTCAATATTTTCTCATTGTAGCTCTTTCATGGTGCTTAATATCTACTGCAAAGTAGGACCAGAGTTGTCATTTAAGGTTGGTTGACTTTGCAATGGTGGTCGTGGGCTATTCATGTTGATAGTTTGCAATGACTCTCTATGTGGGGTTAGGGAAAGTTTCATCAAAGCCCTACGGTGGGCAGCAATTGTTTTGGCTAAAGATTTTAATTAATAAAAACTCCTATCCAAACCAATAATTAGTTCCTCGTTTTTACTGAATTTCTTACTTCTCTCTAATATTTTCTCTATTTAGCAAGAAAAAAGAATCTCCCTCTCCATTACCCCACCTTATATTAAGGAGTTTGGACAAAAAATATAGGTCATCAAAATATCCTCCCTGGATTTGGGGAGAGCTTATCTTAACACCCGACTTTCTCGACCTTACTTTGGGGTTAATGAGGCATAATAAATTAACCTGTTAATTTTTCAGAGTAACCGTATGAATTGTAGTCTTTTTACTCATCATATTTATCGACTAATTATCTGGAGTTCTACACATCATACTTGCAGTTGGTTTTTCGTCCAACTCTCAAGACACTCTCTTAATCGTATCCTAAACGTTCACCTACCGACCGTATGGTTTGTCCGTGAACCAGATATTGTAGACGTTTGTACACCTAACACGGGAATCATCCATGGATCGAATATCACAAACATTCACCTACTAATCGAAGGGGTCTTCTTCAGACCGAATATAAAATAAATTTATCTTTAGACATACAGGTGTCAATGGTCGGTTGACTTTATGGGAGTCTATGTTCAAGGGAGGAGGGGGTGAATTGTACTTAGAATAATTTACGCAAATGAATTATTTAAGCAATGCTGGACTGTAAAATAACAGATTTATTTGTAGAAAAACAAATTGGAATTTCTTAAACAGAGTGCTACTACAGAAAAACAACTTATTAGAATTAAAAACAACTGATTGTAATTTTCACAACAACTTTACTTAGACAAAACTAATTTAAAGTTCCAGAAATTCTAAAGATCTTTAACAGATTCACATACAGTTTTAATATGGTAAACAATATTGCAATCTTGAAAAACTTTTCAATCACATAGTTACACAATCAAAGCTAGTTATTTGAGGTTAATTCAGATCCGAAATTTTGAATTGCATAAAGAATTAACAAGTTGATCTTTTAAACAATAGATTACTTTTTATGCCAGTTTTAATGTTTTTTTTGCATATTTTAAAGGCAATGAGTATGAAGGCAGAAAAGCACATAAGAATTTATACTGGTTCACTCAAAGTTGACCTACATCCAGTACCATCTCACACTAAGATGGATTTCACTATATCAGAACAATCTTTTACACAAGAATAGTTCTTGAACCCTTCAAGAACTATAGATACACACTGAAAAAATACTATTTCAGCTAAGCCTATGCTTCAAGAAACCCTATCTTAAAAGCACATTATCACAACTTTACAAAGTAAAAGAAGTATGGAACAAACACACCTTGTTTGCAGACTTAGGAGACTCAAATTGGATCTCCAAACTACAACACCTTGATGAAGCTCTTAATCACAAGCTAATGGAGAAAGTGACAGCACAAGAACCTCACAAAGATTTTCATAAACCTTCCAAAAATGAACTCTTTCAAAAGACTTCTAAAAAACTATTTAAAAACAGTAAGCAAATGTGTATTCAAGTGATAAATAACTCTAAGAAACCAACAGATTGAAAGTTAAAAAACTGATTGAAATTCTAAAATACATTAAGTGAAAACAAAACTAACTTTAAGAAATTGAAAACAGAATTTGGAAACAAAAATAACTTTGAAAACAAAACTCAATTTTGGAAACAAAACCGCTTTAAATCAGAAAAGCTTTAAATCAATTGTTTTTCCAAAAAACTAATTGAAAAACTTGTACAATGTGTAAACCAGAATGTGTAAACCAGAATTTAAAACTGATTTAAAAACTTAAGAGATTAAAAATAATTGAGTTTAAAACAGTTTTAATCTTTTAAAAAAAAACCTTTGTGCTTAGGCACATCATCATAACTTTGAGATATGGAGTTAGATTAAAATACTAAAAACTTAAACTACTCTATCAAGCTACTAAGACAATCTATAAGACACAAAGCTACTCTTGAATGTGTAAACCAAAATTTAAAACTGATTTAAAAACTTAAGAGATTAAAAATAATTGAGTTTAAAACAGTTTTAATCTTTTCAAAAAAAAATGTTTGTGCTTAGGCACATAATCATAACTTTGAGATATGGAGTTAGATTAAAATACTAAAAACTTAAACTACTCTATCAAGCTACTAAGACAATCTTTAAGACACAAAGCTACTCTTGAATGTTTATGGTAGCATGCACATCTCATAAGATAAATGACAGCATCTACAATTTTTTAAAGATATTTTCTTCATCAAACACAATAGATGAATAATCTTCAAGATCTCCAACACAGTCAATGTCTTATTTTTAGGAGTACAAATGTCAATTATCCAGCAGTCAATCAATGCCTCTAGACATATTTTGACGTCACAATTTATGATGCTGATTTTTGCTTGTTTTGAATCTGGGTTTGAAAGACCCAAGAAATTCAAATACAATTTGCCTCCATTGGTAGCGGAAAATTTTAAGGTTTAAATATTAATTAATTAATGAAAAGCAAAATGGCAACAATTTTGTTATCAGAATAAATGAAAGCAGTTGTGCGGTGTAATAAAATGACATGGCTTTACCAAAACTCAACATATGATATTTAACAGTCTTTAACTTTTACATCATATGCTTAGTGTATAACGTGATTTTGGGACCAGGAAAAATACTATAGAAGAAACTATAATGGGATAACTGAACAAAAGAAGACAACACCGACTCACTATTAGGATTTAGGACCATACACTAGGTATTCATACTAGAACGGCTGCGCTACAGAACAAATTAGCATTCTGAAAATTTTGCAAAACAATCAACAATATAGAAACCGACACAAAATTTCTATGAAATTGTTGTAGCTCTCATATTCACATACTAAAATGCCGACACTTGATTGATGCCATAGAATATTGGTGGCCCATCACGCAGTTAACTTTTGTGAAGAACTAAGAGCATTAATATGCTGAAGATGTAGCGCAGCTAGAAGTCCCTGCCAGGTTTCACCATGTCCACCTGCTAATTCAAAGTTCAGAAGTTTCTTCTGCTTCCTGTAGTAATCTTCCAACAGCTTGCACTAGAAGAGAAAAATAAACCCCAAAAATATAAGTATAAGTACCAAGTGATTAGTATGTCAAACAGGCATATTCTTAGCACAACTTTAGAGTTAGTATGGGAAACTTCAAAAATTGAAAAAAAAAACAATTATTTCCTCAGACAACACTAATCCATGAAGGCATCAAAATGAAAATAAAAGTGATTGGTTACCTCGTCTTCATGACTTTGGACATTTTCATCAGGCAATTGTTTTGTTGGGTTCCTGGAGCTGGTCATAAGAATATATTCTTGGCGAGAATTAAATTTTCGGTTTCCTAGATTCTTTTTAACTAATTCCTCTTCCGAACTTTTGAAGTTCACCACCAGATCAACATGGGCAATGTGATCAAGGATCTCCTGTGAAACATCATGACATTTTGTAGGAATGAATAACAAAGAAAATTTTGAGCAGTTCATGATTTGATAGGTGAAATGAAGCAACTTACAGCTTGGATCCTTGTTCGAGGGAATCCATCGAGAATAAACCCAGTTTCGCCTCTTGAGTACCCATCGTCCAGTCTCTTCTTTAGCAGCCCAAACATAATTTCCTCTGGGACAAGTTTTCCATGATCCAAGGCATTTGCTATCTGCATCGGAAGAACACCACGTCACACTAATATTAAGAAAACAATTTTACTACCCATTACCCAATGGTATGTTTAGTGCACAGGAAAAAATTAGGAATAAAGCGACGAGTAATGATATATTCTCTTTGGTTTAGTAAAAGAGAATGAAAAGGGAAAAATACAGAAGAATAAACTTTCGACAGTAAAAGTTTAATTTTTTTTCTTTAACTTTGCCTTTAACTTAAAATTCAAATTTTGTTTCACACAGACTCTATTACAATATAAAAACTTAATCACAAACTATAATGTAACGTAGATTTATCAATTTTAATAGTAATTATCTTATAGTCTACTAAATAATTTCTGACAGTATAAAAATTATTTCACACTGTAATTACGTGAATTATTTATTTAATGAACAAAAACCAAGCAAGCTTAAAAAAAAAATCAGTATAACGATTCAATCCCAAATTTCCATATAACAACAACCTTAACAACATATTTAGTGATAATTATTTTACAAAAAAAAAGTTAAAAAAAGTAAAACAGTTAAAACCGAATCTTCAGTCTAGACACATTCTAACAAACCCAAACGTTTAAAATGCAAGCTTATAATTTGTGCTTAAAATTGATTTTGTAAAAATAATGTGCCTGATATATGTTTGAATGTTTTTATTCATCGCAAATTATTTAAAGTTGCTTAAATTTAAAATAATTTCTAAAAACATAAAGTTCTTCAATATGAAACCAAACGTGATCACAACAGTACTTACCTAATTTTTTCTTAATTCGACATGATTCTCACAAATAATGTTAATTCAAAACTAGAGAAAGGCGTCCAAAGAAAAATTTGGGAGAATTACGAGGAAATGAAAGTAAACAAATTGGGAGAATTACGAGGAAATGAAATGAAAGTAAACTAGCGGAAAAAGGCGAAAGGAAACCCTAGAACGGAAGAGTGAATGAACGAATTACTTGGTGGTAGAGAGAGGAGCGAGGGTTAAGGTCCTGGCTGAGGAGCGTGGCCATGGAAATGTGAGGAACTTCTAGAAGCTTAGAGAGCCTCTTCGCGAATAGGTTCCTCCTAGCTCCGGGCTCCCCTATCATCACCCACTGCACTCCGCGCTCCGGCGTGCAACCCTGCGCGTCCAGCACGCCGCGTGGCGCGCACTCCTCTTCCTCGTCATCGTCGTAGTAGCACTGTGCCGCGGCCGCCGATCCAAATCCCCGGTTGGAGCGGAGAGCGAGGCCCCTCAGCGGCACCGCGGCGACCCTGAGTCGTGCGATTGCGGCCATGGCGGCGGCGGAGGCGTGTTTTCCGTTACTGAGGTTTCGAGAGAGAAAATGGGAAAGGGTGCGCGATATGGAGAAACAGAGAACCCTGGAACTGAGGTTTTAAGAGGGGATTTTTTACTGCTATTTGTGGTTACGAAACGACACTGTTTTGTTTAGTAATTACTGAGAGTGCCACTCGCTGCGCGTGTAAGGAGCGAGCTATTTGCCACGTGAGTGAAGGTGATTGGTGTGTATCAAATCCGGTGTGTGCGGGATCACCGTGACCCTTTTTGACAATTAAGCGTAAAAGTTGGGTGTTGTGGCAAGTGAGTGACACGCCTTTAATTTGAGTTGGATCCCATTTTATATTTTCATAAATTACGCTGCCTTCTCCAATATAACTCTTTCATTTTATAAATAAGTTTTTATTTTATTTTACTTAGTTTTTATATGGAACACATCTTGTGTTCGAATCAAAACATACCAAACATGAACTAAAAGTAAAAATTAAAGCAATATAAATCAATTTCAAATAATATATTGGCGAGTTAAATAATATCTTATTTTATGTTTTTTTTAGAAAATATTTTTAATCAATTTATAAAATATATATCAAAATATGTTACGTATTTGTCGTTATTTTAGCTTTGAAATCCACGAATTGACATCATCGAAGGCAATGCAAGTGTAGCTAAACGCACGCAAATCATAATTAAAAGGTAACATTTGATAGAAACAAAGTTTTAGTTTTCCAGAAATTTATGGTTTAAAAAGTTTTTTATTTTTATTTTTATGTTTGGTTCTTTTTAAAACAATCCATCTAAAGAAACCTTCTATAAATTTTATATGATCATTTTTATAGCATAGTTTATATTTATAGTGACACATTTCTTTTACTAATTTGACCTTAGTAAATGTTTTTATAGATGCTTTGAGATTTTCTTTAAATCAAAGAAATAAGATAAACGATGAGTTATAATTCATAATAAATATATGGTTGATATTTAAACTTCTGATGGATAATTTTCTCTGTTATTTCGACTATTTTACTAAAATCACCCGATGCTCCTAGTAAAATATGTAATTATCATAAAGAATAATGTTTTAAATTTACACACAAAAATTAAATATTTATTATTAAGGATAAAATATCTAAATCAATATTATTTTTAAAAAATCTAAAAACTAACTGATTTATTATTATTAGTTTAGCCCAATGTCGAGCAATTTTGAATTGGTTTAAAAAATAAAATTTAAATTTAAATTTAAAAGTAATATATATATATATATATATAAATTTAAGTTATATCAATAAAATTAATTTTATTTTTAGATTAACTCATTTGAAAAGTAAACTATATATTAAAATTTAAGTTATATCAATAAAATTAATTTTATTTTAGATTAACTGATTTGCAAAATAAATCATAATGCATATATATATATGCATATATATATATATGCATAAAATTGTTCTTGTCAGTTGACTTGCTTGTCTGTTGACTTTAATGACAAGCTCTAACTCCATCTGTCTTTTCGAGAATCTGTTATATCTCTTGTTACTTTAGAACGTAGCTTCGCTGAAATAGAGAGAGTCTACCTTGTTGATTCACTCTGACGATCTAGACAATAAAAAGCTTACTAAAAATAAAAAAGTATTGAGTTTCAGTCTTAGAAACAACATACCTTAACCTGGGGTCTCGAGCCCCTTTTTATAACTTACCTCTTGTAACAGTTTCCTCTTACGAGAATCTAATCTCAACTGAAAGCATACTCAACAGGAGAAACACACGGTTCAGGGGCGCCTTCTCTCAAGGTGCTACAACAAAACGAATATTGTCTCCCAAGAGTGCATAGAATAATAACAGAATAACCAACATGGGACACCAACTCATGCACCAACATCAGAGGAACATTTTGTTTGTAGAGGCACCCTACTCATGGTGCAACATTGTCTTTCATGTACATGCAACCTAACCACTGTGTGCCCTAGAACACACGAGCTTAGGTTTAAAAGAAAACATTTACTTGACCTAAACCCCACACACACTAAACTTACCCCTAGGTCCAGAAATACCCTTTATTAATAGCCCTATATTTAGATATAAAAGGTTACTTTAATTATACAAAAACAGATATATTGATAAAAGGGTCCAATCACATGGCCCACTTTACTGGCCAAATAGCCAATCTAACCTACCCGTGTCATGTACCAAGATTCGATCACCGAGTACAGAGCCTTGAACGCTTTGTCCAGTATAAAAATAATATTATTTTAAAAAAATATTATTTTAAAAAATAAGATATTATTTTAAAAATGGATTAACTGTGCTTCAATTTAAATTACATATTTTTTTATGTATAATTTGGATATACAATTGAAACATGTTTATTTTGACACTTAAAAAAATGTCAATGAAATTTTTTCTAATTTTTTAATTAACTTATTTGTGTTTCTTTAATATGTTTTCAAAAGAATAATTGTATATAAACTTGTACATTGAAATTAAATAAACAAATTTATATTTAACTTTTATTTCTTTTATTTATTTTATTTATCGATAAAAAATAATATATTTTAATACCCATAAATATTCGTGAATACTCCATTTTTTTAACAAGCAAGTAGTTATAATGTGGATTTGGGAGAGACTAGTGGTGAGATTTTCTACCTACAACGAAGGGTAATACTTTTTTGTGTTAAAATAATTCAAAAGATTTAGATGTGTAGGTATTATTCTCCGTAGGTAATAATGATGAATTTACTTAAGAATTTAGATATATAAATAAAAAATTGTGGATAATATTGATTTTGTTGTAGTGTTTTTAAATTCAAAATTATTTAAAAAATAATATAAAAATAGTAATAAAAATATGCATCTAATGGTATAGATGAATCATTAAATAAAAAGGTAATAAATTTTAAAATGTAATATTAGCATATCGAGAAGGTAGTAAACAAAATCATGTGGTTATTGGTGGAAGAAGAAAGAGACTGGAGTTGTGAAGCAGAATCCTGGGAAATTGATGGCTTCTGAAGTGGACACGTGGTTGGTCAGTGAGGAAGAAAAGTTAACCTGCGTTTGGCCAAGTCGCTGCCACGTAGCATACGAATTCACCTGTAACAGATTTGTTTTAATTCTCACAACTTTTGTTGAGAGAAAAAAAAAAGACAGAGATCAAATACCAAAGTGATGGTTAATAAAAAACTGTATATAGTTAAAAAAATACAATGTTTTAATCAATATATTTTGTAATTCATTTCTTATCTTTATAATTATATTTATTACTTAAATTACTTTTTTCTTTCACATTTTTATTTTTCATTTAGTTTCTTCTCTTTTATATTTTACTTATTTAATAATTATATTATTTAAATTATTTACGTATTTCGATAAATTATTAGGAATAATTTATTATTTAATCTTTATTTTTTATTATTTAGAAATAGACACACTAGGTTTTTTTTTTCTGCTGTAGTATCTATATTAAATTATATAAAATAAATATATCTCTTTCAATTACTTTTTATGTTTTTTTTAATTAAGCAGTTTATCTTTAATAAATAACATACCTTTTTAATAAAATACACAATTTTATAATTCTATACTAAACGGGTAACTATATAATTTTTCATTTAAAAATAATTACGACTTACATTTCTTTTAAACTTATTATTATAAAATGTAACTCTATATTAATATTATTTTAATATAATAAAAATAATATATGAATGTAGAGGAGAGCATATACTTCCCCTGATAATAAAAGTATTAATTTATTTATATATCTCTTATAAATATTCAAGTTTAATTTAATTTTATTGAGTGGAAATAGGAAAAATACACCTAATGAGTAATACTATAAACCTAATTAATAATAAATTATTGATAAATTCTAGTATAATCATATTAAAAAATAACTTTAAATTTAATTTTATCCTACAAAACAAATATGATAAGAAGAAAGTTGCACTTACCTATATTGTATAATTTGATTATATATTTAAATAACTTAAAATCTTTAACAAATTTATCTCAATTTTTTGTTTTGTTTTATGTGTTAGAGTTGATATTCTAAAGTATAAAAAGTAATTTATAAACGAAAAACAAGAGAATAGGTATTTATGAAATGCAAGAAGAAATTATCTAAAAAGATAATTATAAACTTGAACTAAAATGTCATTGGACGGAATGAATTGAGAGTTTGGACGATGATTAAACATATATTGAAAAAAATCATGAGTTAAATTGTTGCCTGAATGTTCAATGGGAATGTTTTAACACTCTATTTGGAATCACTATTCATATTAGGAATAATATAAATCAAAGAATTAATATGTAAAAGATAAGTGATGAATAAAATCTAAATGGGTTAAACAAATTTGATTACTTCTAGTCTTATAAGCACTTAACTCACTAATAAATAATTTGGATTTGATTTTAAAATTATAAACTGAATTAAAGAAAAGTGTAGTTTTTAAATTTAATTTATATAAATAAAATTAATTTCAACTTTTAAATACAACAATTTTATGTATAAAGTTATTTACTTTTGAGAGGTCTTAATTTCAAGAGGAACTTAAGATAGTCTAACCAGAAGTAGTTTGTGTACTTAGTATAACCAAAAGTGATTTATGTACTTGTTGTAACTAAAAGTAATTAGTGTACTCATTGTAATCGATTGATTGTTTAGTCGTTGTAACTAGAAGTGATTAGTGTACTCATTGTAATTAATTGATTTTTAGTAGAACCTCATAAGCAATTTGCTTAAAGCAGAATTGAACGTAGCTTTGAGAGAACATGTATAAAATTTGTTGTTATTTGTTCTACTTATTCGTTCAACGATCTAGTATATTTCTTTATGAGAAGATTCTAGGCTCTATTCAACCATCTTTCTAAAACCAACTATTCCAACATTATATCGTTTGTTAGGCAAAGCACTTGCATTTTACATGATATGCTTATTTTCATATTCTTAGGTCTTTCAAACAATTATTCATGTTTCTTATCTTGTTGTGATAAACATTAAATTAAAACTATGAGGTTGTTGAAATTTTGCTTTAACAATGTTCATGTTGTAACTTTCTTCACATGTCAACATCCAAAAGTGGACGTGTTAGAGAAAATTTCAACAATCCATGATTTTGGTCAAGTGTTGATAACAATAAAGTGTAAAATATAGTCATGCTTTGTTTGTAAGATAATAATTTTTGTTCAACAAATCATGTAAGACACAAGTGTTTCGTTTGTCAAATGATAAAATACTGTGGAATCTTTTTTTATGTTTGATAAGCAAAGTGTTTGCTCAGACAATAAATGCATAGTCTTAAGATAACATGATACTTCATGAATATCTTTACGCTCATTCTATGCATAGTCTTAAGATAACATGATACTTCATGAATATCTTTACGCTCATTCTATATTGTAGAGAATTTTCATTTCATGAATCTATCACGAAGATTACAACTCCCTGACACATGCTTTGTCAACCCAGAAAAGTCTATATACTTTGTACAACTCTGTCACTACAAGAAATTTATTAAATAACAACTAAATTTATAGACAAAAAATAATTAGTCATTGTAGTAATTAAATTAGATACTATTTTAGAGACTAAAAAATTATTAGTATCAAATGTGGTTTCTATTATTAATAAAAAAAATTATAAAATGGTTTTTAAATTGGTATCTAAATTAGCTACCAAGGTTTTAGCTACTAATATTTTAGATTCTAAATTGGTCTCAATTAGTCTTTTAGAAACTGATTTAGAATCTAAGATATTAGTAGATAAAACCTTGGTAGCTAATGGTCAGATACCAATTTAAAAACTACTTCATAAACTTTTATTAGTAATAGAAACTACTTTAGATATCAATACTTTTTTTAGCCTCTAAAATGGTCTTTAATTTAATCCAATAGTAACTAATTATTTTGCTCTCTAAAATTAGTTGCAATTTGATGATTTTCTTGTAGTGTGTGTTTTACACAATTTCAAGTAAAGAAACTTTTACCAAGGAGAGATAAGTACCTCCAGTTATCACGATGTTGCTTAAACAAGAGCAAGACACTTAATGCATGCGTGAAACACAATTAATGCATCTTCTACATCAAAGCTTCTTAGATGAAACATAGATGTTAAAGTGAGTTTGAAGCAACTTAACAACTAGAAAAGGATTTGCGATGACTTTTTCCTTCAACTCCTATATAAACTATCCTTTAAAGAGAAAATATCTTGAACCGTTATTTTCAAAGTGCCAAAATGTTGTTAAAATATTTTCTATGCCCTTAAAGCCTTATAAGAACATTGATGTGTTCATTAGCAAACTAGAAGAAAAAGATTAAACCTTGTAAAAGTTGAAAGAAGCTACCCCTCTCTAGTGAGCAAAACTTGTGCTCTTTTATAGATCACACCTTAGAAAAATCTTTCTCCTAGCCAAGAGTGGTTGTTTGTTAAACAATACTCATTCGGTTAGTGTTAAGCATCATTTTACTCACATTGAATAACTTTAATCATAAATGTCTTGGACTAAAATAATGTACAATATTTTAAGTAAGATTCATCTAACTGGTTTATTTTTCCCTTGACTATTATTTCTGCTAATTTTGTATTTTTAGCCAGAGTAGACAGTCTGACTGGACGATTTAGTGGTTACATGTATTTTTAGTATCCTCCTAGCTCATGAATCCACCTGAAAAATGCAGTAAATAAAAAGAACATGTAGATGAAAATGACTTTGATGTGCGTGTGAAAGGGTGGAATAGAGTCGAAATTTTTTGTGTTTTTTATCAAATCAGGTGTAATGCGTGTGAGTATCTAGTGGTGATGAAGAGAACACATTAGTGGAAGAATTAAGAAGCATACTTGGGATAGAAAATGGAAAGAGTAGAAATAAAGATTTAGGAGAAGGATCCTTAGTCTCATCTACCCTAGGGGAAGCTAAAGTTTTTTTGTTTGCAATTTTTGGTTTTAAAATGAATTTATCCTCTTTGACCTATTGAGGTGTGAGAGGACACAAAATAAACTTAGACCCTTTAAACGAAAAATGATCTTATTGGTATGACCTTCATGGAATGTATGATGATCAAATTGCTAAGGTCTACTAAGGATAATGTGGCCTATTTCCAAAGGGCCTACATCACACAAAACATTTTATTTGTATTTACTTATAGTTATAGGTACACTAACTTGAGATTTCATTATTATTCCCCATCTTGGCTGATCCAATCCAATTTATAAGGGTGAGGATGGGGAATGGGAATTAAGGACAACTTATCAATTAACCTAAAGTTACAACCATTACAACAAGAACCACTATCCACTATGACTGAGAAAATATGATTCAAAACTATGCAACGTGTGTGGAACAAGTTTTCTCATTGTGATTCTTCCAACTCTAGAGGTTTACTTTGTAATAACCTCTTGACCACAAGTAACTCCCCAATGCAGGGTTGAATCTCTTATTCAGAAGTAAAATTGTCTTCTTCATTGGGTGAAGAAGAAGTCTCATTATTTTTAGTGTCTTGTTCCTTCAAAGTCATGTTTCTTCTTTGATAGGAACATTCAAAAGAATAATTCTTCTCTAGGCACTTAAAACATTAAGTACTTTTACTCTAACCTATTTAGAAGAGTATTTATAATTATGTTTATCTTTTTTGTTTGTCTATCCCTTTCCCTCTCTCTCACACGGGTCTCTTTCCCTTTTCCTTTGAGGTATTACCCTCCCTAGAATATTCTTTCTTGACATAAAAGGACTTAAAGTAGTATTTTTTTTATAGAAAGATTTGCGTCTTATTTGTTCTTGTACTCTAACACAAAGTTGAACAAGGTCGTTCAAATCATTATAGTTTAACAATCCAACTCTATCCCTAATGTCAACAATGAGACCACTTTGGAACTAAGCTAGGGTTAATCTAGGTTATTCTCCAAATCCGGTCCTTAACATGAGTAATTCCATTTTTTGTCTATACTCCTCAACACTAATGTCTTGTTGTTGGAGGCATTGTAGTTTTTGCATTAACTCTCTCTCTATCATAATTTGAAGGAACATACCTCCTTCGAAGGGAAAACCACAAATAATTTCAATATCTAATTGGAGGGTTATGGTGAAGTCTAAGGTCTCTAATAAGGGTTGTCCACCAAGCTCTCACTATGGGAAAGGTGGTCAGATTGATGACTTCTTCTTTAGTTAGAACCCTTCCCATGTCTACTCCTAAACATAGTCTTTTTACTCTGCTGAGTTTTTAAAAATTGGGAAAACATTTCTTTTAACTCAGAGACTTCTTTTTTAGTGTGTATTAAATATTCTCTTAATTCATCATCATGATTGTTTCTATAACTTCCATGCACAATAGAATGGTGGGAATGATCATTCATTGTTTATTGAAAAATTGAAAGTGTTTTCACAAATTTTTTAAATCAACAAGGTGATAATTTTTTTTGTTTTGTTTTTGGGTGAAATCCTTCAAAACTACAAAGGAGAGTTCTCCAAGTTCACTTCTAAGAAAGTGAGGTGAGTCACTATGATTGTTTAAGTATCAAGGCTTTGCTAACCATAGCTTACCTCAGATAGTGCTCACTAGAGTAATCTCAAAGAGCCTTCAAAACAAGTTTGACACAGTTGTGTGTGTGTGTGTGAAATGCAAAAGTGAAACCTAAAGACCAAAATAAGGTCTACTAAAAATTTGAAGAAAGAGAATTTTCCCTATGTGACATAGATACTTAAAAGAAATCAACAAAATATCAATGAAGACAAATAAATAAAAGAACGGTAATAGAGTGAAGAAAAAAATGTTAGAAGAACCCTAAGTTAAAGTGAAAGTGACACTTTGGGCCAATTGACACACTTTCACACTAAGAAACCGAGATTACTATTACAGTGTTTTTCAGTTACTTTTCCTTTGGAGGATTTTCCCAAATGTTGCACAAAAGTAAACAATGTAAGACAATTAAATGTGAGCAAAATTTCATGAAATTAAGAAGTTAAGGAAAAAAAATATGTTGATAGACACTTCTATGTATTTTCCGAGAATGTGGGTAGTTGTAAGCTTTAATAATCCACTTGAATTAGCTGAAATTACTTCTCTTGAACTCCTCTTGATCCTTGATAGGAGGCCAAGAAACTGGAAGCTTGTCGGCTCCTAGAAGTAGAAGGCAACTTGCTTCAAGCTTATTTGTCCATGAATACCATTCCAAAGAGGTTAAAGAAACTAAATGAAGAAAAAAAAATTGGAAAACTAACTTGAAAGTTGGATATAATATTCACAATACAGAAAGAGTGCCAAAAAGTAGACAAACAAAAATCAAAAGGTCAGAAAAATTAAGGCAATCACACAAAATGAACCTACCACAAATTCTAGAGTAGATGAAGTAATAAAAAAAAATTGTAGAATGAATGGATAATGGCTAACAAAAGATTTGTAGCCATTTTTGTAACCCGAAGTTTTGAAGCCAAATTTCTATGAGCACTAGCCAACATAATATGTGATGTATGATAAAATAATTTTTTTGAAGAAAAACGGCGAAGGAAACAATTCTTAGACCACAATGCAAGACACAACCAAGAGTTCAAGTTTCTAGGATAATTTTCAACACTAGTCGACTAGTTTGTAAGAATTGTATCATTTTTTTCGAGTACACTTTTGCATCTCAAATTTTAACCACAAGTAGCCAAGACACCAAGAATGAATGTGCCAAATTTCAGGTCCAATAATGCACGAAGCGAATTATAACAATTGCAATACAGAGAATAAATTGTCCACATCGGTCACCAAGCACTCAACTAGAGGATGTGAACTTGTAAAATTTTCTAAATATTTTGTGTTGAATGAATTTGAGTCTTAAATTTTTATCACTAATGAGCAAGACATCTGGTCCAAATTTAAGGTTAAGATGTTCACTGAAAAAATTACAAAAATTGGCAACTTGAGAGAAATGAACTCAAAGTGCACTGAAAATAATCACACTGAGCATCCGACTTTTACAAATTATAACTTTTGTTGTAGGAGAAATTTTGATGCGTCTTTTTAACACAGTGTTCTTAACATCATGAAGGGTACATGTTTAAAATTTCACAACAAAATCAATGTAACTTGACCTAGCCAAAATTATCAAACTAGTGTACTTGTCACTCAAGGTTTCAGGAAAAGAAGCTTAAGGAATCCAAGAAAATATAGAACTAGACTTGCAAGACAAAGTGAATTTATGGAATTAGAGGACTTGTTATGATCCAAAACAAGTAAAAACTTAAATCACACAAAACACAAAATGCAGAAAAGCTTATACAAGATGCAAAACACAAACAATTCATCAAACATTTAAAAGATTTCTTTGCGGCATTTTAGCAAACACATGGAGAACATACAAAGTTACATGAATTCTTTGACAATTTTGGATTTCTTGACATTGATCACGGCTTGAAAGGATTATAAACTGAAAATTAAGCAAATCTAAGATGAATGAACCAATTAAATTGCAAGAAAATATTAAAAAAAATTTGGACAACAACAACGCATGCATGAACAAGCCTAAACTTCACGATTTTTGGAGGTTCAATAAATTTGAATGAAAATGAACTATTTAATTTGCTTTAATCTCAATTTGAATTGGTGGAAAAGACTTAAAAGATGAAATACATGAAAGAATAACACAATTGAAGAAGAACAATCAATGAAAAATGAATGAAATGGAATAGACTTAGCTGGATGACGAGCTGAACCGAGACATAACTCTTGATACCACTTGATGGATGAATTTCGTGCTTTGAATTGGGTGCTTGGACTGAATGGGATGGATGAAAAGTGGCGAGAAAAGATTTATGAAGTGCTGAAGGATTGGAATGGCGAATCACGTGTTTCTTCTCATAGAAGCAAGGGGAACACATGTTTTTCTTCTAAAAATTTGATGTGAGTTGATTTTAGATTGTTCCATTTTAGAGGTGACACTTTACTTATGATTGATATTTTTAGCAATTACATGGTGAGAACCCAAAGAAGATCCCCATTGGACACGAACTTAACCAAGTGGTTAAGTAAGTGTGAAGATCACTTCTAGAGGGCAAAGGAAAAACACAAGTATATGGTGATTGATGATGAAGGGCGGAAATTAAAATGAATATGGAAGGAAACATAAAAACATGATGAAAACCGAATTGATAATGGAGGAAAATAAGAACATAAGAACACAAAGCGAAATGGAATAATGGAAAATGAAAGAAAAAGATGAAGGTAAGAATGCTTATGGTGATGGAAGGGAGTTGGACAAGCCACTTGGAGTGTGGTTTCCTCCAAGATAAGTGTAGAGGGCCGCCACTTGAGAGCTCTCAAAACACTCAAGATGAGACCTAATGCTAAGAGGACACAAGCCTCACAAACACCTCACACAATTTGTGCAGAGTAACTTTTCTATTCAAATTCAACATGAGAAATACAAGGAGTGTGACACCCTATTTATAGGAAAGGGTGCCTTGGAAAACAAGAAGCAAGGATAGGATGAGGAATACCAAGTAAGGTGCGACTAGGGTATTGAACAAGTCAATGTCACCCCCTGTATGCCTAATCTTCTAGAAACTAGGTCAAAACAAGCTACGGTGATAAGAACACTCCCCCTATTATGCTAAAGACACCCTATTATACTGAAATTAAAAATAAAGACACTAGTTGATGCTCAGCTCCCAAGGCCTGTGCTCTGCTCCTTGTGATCCTCTGTGGAAGGCTAGGTGCTGAGGCATTGCCTAGTGGATCCTGACCTAGCCTTACGTCTTGAGTCATGCTTCTAGTCATCCACCTGGAAGGTTGAGCTTGGTCAGTGGGCATACTCTCTCTTAGGTTCTCATCATGCTTTCCGGGTGGGAGGGAATTCGTCTACGAATTTGGAAGACCTGTAGAGAAAAGAGTTAGATCACTGACATTGAAAGAATTACTTCCGAGATAAGTATCAGGCAAATATAACTCATAAGCATTGTCATTGATCCTTTTAATGACCTGAAAATGGCCATCACCACGTGGTAGAAGTTTGGAATTCCTTTGAGTAGGGAAGCAATCCTTCCTCAAGTGAAGCCAAACCTAATCCCCGGGTTCAAAGATCAATGCCTTGCACCCCTTATTGGCATGTTGAGCATACTTGCCTACCTTCCTTTCAATTTGAAGCTTTATGTGATGGTGCAAGTCTTTAATAAAGGAAGCTTTTTCAAACCCATCTTTGCACAACACCTCATCAAGGATAGGAAGAGGAAGGAGGTCAAGGGGTGTGAGGGGATTAAAACCATACACAATCTCAAAAGGGGTGTGAGAAGTAGTAGAATTAACTACCCTATTATAAGCAAACTCAATGTGAGGAATCAAGTTTTCCCACACCCTTGGGTCCCCGGAAATAAGGCATCTCCACATTTGAGCTAAAGTCCTATTAACCACTTCTGTCTGACCATCAGTTTGGGGGTGTCAAGTAGTAGAAAACAAGAGTTTAGTGCCAAGTTTTCCCCATAATGTCCTCAAGAAGTGACTCTAGAACTGAGAGTCTCTGTCAGATACTATACTTTTAGGAAGCCCATGCAATCTAACAACTTCCTTGAAGAAGAGATTTGCAATATAACAAACATCATCTACTTTGTGGCATGGTATAAAATGAGCCATTTTTGAAAAGTGATCCACCACCACAAAGATAGAGTCCATACCTTTAGATATCTTGGAAAGGCCTAAAATGAAATCCGTAGAGATGTCTACCCAAGGCATCTCCGGATGGGATGAGGGGTATATAAGCCATGGGGTTGCACCTTAGACTTAGCCTTTCTACATGCTATGCATTTATCACAAAAGCTATGTACGGATTTGTGCATGTAGGGCCAAACGAAATGCTCATCGAATGTTTCTAAGGTCTTAGCTACCCCAAAATGTCCCATAAGACCACCCACATGTGCCTCTCTAACAAGAGATTGCCTCAAAGACCCTTGAGGGACACAAAGTCTTTTCCCTTTAAAGAGAAAACCATCATGTATGAAAAAGCCTTTGTGTCCTCCCTTTGAGCACTCTTGATAGATGTGAGAAAAATCAAGGTCATCTTTATAGATTTCCTTTATGTGATCAAAGCCCAAGTATTTAGTATCCAAAACATTTAGCAAGGTGTGCCTTCTTGAAAGAGCATCCGCAACCACATTAGCTTTTCCTTGCTTATGTTTGATCAGATAAGGAAATTGCTCAATGAACTCTACCCATTTGGCATGTCTCTTGTTAAGCTTGCTCTGGCCCTTCAAATATTTAAGGAATTCATGATCACTATGTATCACACATTTATGGAAAAAGATAAAGTTGCCAATTTTGCAAGGCCCTAACAAGAGCATAAAGTTCCTTATCATAGGTTGAGTAATTGAGATGACTCCCCTTTAGTTTCTCACTAAAATAAGCTATAGGGTGACCCTCTTGAAGGAGGATAACCCTAATGCCTATGTTAGAGGCATCACATTCAATTTCAAATGTCTTAGTAAAGTTAGGAAGTGCTAAAATGGGTGCCTTTGTCAATTTATCTTTCAAAGTTTCAAAAGCCTTTTCTTGTTTTTGGTCCCATTTAAACACCACATCCTTCTTTACTATGGCATTGAGAGGTACGCCAATGGTACTAAAGTTTTTCACAAACCTCCTATAGAAACTAGCAAGGCCATGAAAACTTTGTACCTCATTAACACTGGTGGGTGTAGGCTAATGTCGAATTGTTGCAACCTTTTCTTCATCCACATGCACCCCTTTAGAACTCACAACAAACCCTAGGAAGTCTATCTGGTCTATAGCAAACACACATTTTTCCGGAGTAGCATACAATTTTTCTTTCCTAAGGGTTGCTAACACTTGCCTAACATGCTCCTTATGGTCTTTTAAAGACAAGTTATAGATAAGGATATCATCAAAATAGACCACTACAAACTTGCCAATGAAAGGTCTTAAGACATGGTGCATAAGTCGCATGAAGGTGCTTGAAGCACTGGTTAAGCCAAAGGGCATGACTAACCACTCAAATAAACTAAGTTTGGTCTTAAAGGAGGTTTTCCATTCATCTCCCAGTTTAATCCGGATTTGGTTATAACCACTATTAAAATCAATTTTGGTAAATATTTGAGACCATGTAACTCATTCAACATGTCATCTAACCTAGGGATGGGATGCTTATACTTAATGGTGATATTGATATGGCTCGACAATCCCTACACATCCTCCAACTCTCATCCTTTTTAGGGACAAGAATCACAGGCATAGCATAAGGACCCATGCTATCTTGGACCCAACCCTTAGCTTCTTCTTCTTCTTCTTCTTGCCACCCTTACCTGGGAGTGAACTCGGAGAAAGTTAGACTTTTTGACCTAGATTGGAACTTCACCAAACCTAAAACCTATTTGTGAAAATACTTCTATCACTCAATTTCAAAATGTGTGATCATAGTCATGTATCTAGTGTTTAAGGTAGTAATAAAAACACTAAAGATCACCATGGGTGGAAAAAAGAGGCTAGGTTATTGAGAACAAAATTAGAAAAACATAGAGAAAATACAGATAAAAAAATGGTTGAGATGAGAGAAATGATTGGACAATTAGTTCTCAATCAGAACAAGGGAAAAATGTTAGGATGGATGGCTTTAAACTAGAGGGGGGGTGAATTGTTTGAAGAGGTTTTTCGCAAACTTTTAAAACAAGAATGAAATTATCTCAAGAAACAATTGATAAAAAATTCAGTTTGCCAAAACAGCAATAAAAAACAGCAGTACCAGAAAAACAATCGGTTGTTTCATAGAAACAATCGGTTGTTTATACCAGCAAACAACAAACAAAACTGAATTTAAAGAGTTAGGGATAGAGAGATTGCACACAGATGTTTATACTGGTTCACTCCAAATTCAGAGCTACATCCAGTCTTCTCAGAAACCCTGAGGAAATCCACTAAGCAATCACACCTT
>Ga0123342_1003532_pt1 | contig 24998 bp, 8 predicted proteins | sample Turbeawhitnodule_FD_89960 | JGI IMG/M metagenome (GOLD analysis project Ga0123342, IMG submission 89960) | Root nodule microbial communities of legume samples collected from Mexico - Turtle bean Mexico white nodule | ecosystem: Host-associated > Plants > Roots > Nodule | place: Mexico: Nepantla... | reverse complement strand
TGCAATGACCTAAAATCTATAAGGATGAGCAAGCACAAAAAATAAAAAACAGAGTAAGAATAGAGCACGAAATGAGACAAGGAGAAGCATACTACTCTGCTGTCGTCGTGCGTTGCTGTCGCAGAATCGCTGCCGTCGAGCGTTGCTGTCGCGCACTGCTGTTTCGGGATACGCTGCCGTCGCACGCTGCTGTCGTGGGATGCGCTGCAGTCGCGAGTGCTTTGTTGTCGCGAGTGAGTCGCCGTCGGAGGGCGTCGCCGTCGTGGATGCGTCACCGCCACCGGTTGGAGAGTGTGTTGTGGAGATTGAGAGATGAGAAGAAAAAGCTACAGAGAGAAAGATAGATTAATTTTACCCTATATTAATTTTACCCTGCAACCAATTTGCTCAAGTTAAAATTTTTTTAAAAAGTAATTAATTTTACCTCCTGCACCCAATTTGCTCAAATTAAAAAAATAAATAATTTTATAAAATTTAATTACTCTAAAATTAGTATCTAAATTTAAATATCTAAATTTAAATAGTAGTGACTAAAAATTTAAGTATCTAATTATGTGATGATTAGAAACTAAAAAATTAGTTTTTAATTTTTTATTTTTATAAACAAAAAAATCAGTTTCTAAAATAGATTAAAAGTGACTTAAAAATTGGTTTCCAATTACATCTTAACAAAGAGACTAAAAAAATGTCTCTAATTTTATTTTATTTTTTTTATTTATTATTAGCTACAAAAAATGTAGTATCTAATTTTATTATATTTTTTATTAATAATAGATACTATTTTAGTAACTAATAATTTTTAGTTTATAAAATGGTATCTAAATTAGTTACTATAGAAACTTTTTTTTTTTTTTTTAAATTAGTTGTCATTTAATCATTTTCTTGTAGTGTATAATAAAATTGATAATCTAATAAAGAACTTGTCTGATCTAATGGATAATGATATTTGATATAAAAAAAATCAATTATTGTGCTCTTTCAACTACCAACAAAGTTTAATTATTGTTGTTTGTATGTGCTAATAGATTGATGATAGCAGCAATGCTTTTATGCAGACTTTGGTCTATATGGAATTGGAGCTGGAAGGATTGGTGGAATTGGAGTGCCAACTCTATGGTGTGTGTGGTGCAGAGTACATTTAAAGGAGGCTTTCGGTGAATCTCTCCATTTTTTGGGAATTGTTTTCTCTTCCATCCAGATTTGCGCTGCCGTAATCATGTATTTGTGATGCATAATGTGGCTTAAGTGTTGTTTAGCAGCTGCTAAATTGTGGGGGACTATGGGGGAGCATAGGCAATGGTGTTTGTTGATAAAAAAAAATGGAAATAATAACCCAATCATTAAACTTAAAAAATAATCTAGTCATGTATGGAAGAAATATAACATCAAAGTGCGATTTTATTTTTTTAATAGATCTTGAAAGGACGAAGAAATCAAGTTTGTCCACTTGGTGAAATCCAAGATCAAATCACACTTATTAGTTATAAATGGATATTTGTTGTTATATGTTTTTGAAGGTTATATAATAGTTATATCAATTCAATAAAATTAAATTATATTCTATGTTAGATATATTTTTTTTTATTATTCTCCTTTTCTTTTGAATGGTTTGGTTAGTGCGTAAGGGAGTGCATAGTAAATTTATTTTAAGTTTGTTTTGGATTTTAATTGTGAAATATGGTCACCTTGAAGGCTATTGATGTGACATGGATAGCTTTAATTTGTGAGTTTTTTTCTTGCTTTTGCAGATTGAATTTTTCGTATCCGCTTCTTCAACAACCGGCTTGTGTTGACAAAGACAAAAGACATAACTGACATATAACTGGTACATTCAATCTTGATATTGGTTTTTTTATTAATAATACAAAAATAAAATAAATGAGAATGTTTAAGATATACTCCAACTCTTATTAAAAAATAAATGTTGGTTCTTAAGGTTTTATAAGAGATGATCCATTGACAAATTCATTTATTTTTTTTTCATCCCTACTTTGAAAATCATAGTTTAGTAACTTACCAAAGCATAATAGAAAGCTACTAGTAATTTTGACATTTTATAAAGTGCTCAAGTTCTTTTAAATTAATCTCGGGACCTTTTAAGATAAATTCATTAATTGAAATGGAGTAAATATTTATTGAATATATTATCTTCTCTATCCTTTTAAATTTTGTAATTTGTCTCAAAATAATTTATATTGTATTATTAATTATTTCTTAATTTATTTTTCATTGATGAATATTGGAATAAATATAATATATTATTTCAATAATATATATTACTCAATCTATGAATAAAAACCTTGAAATGCAAATCATTTAGAATAAAAACAACGTAAATTTTCACGATAATACAACTTTATTACAAGAATTGGAAAAGCCATAGAAGTTGCTGGGTTGCCCAGTTATTGGTTTGTCTTATAGTTTCAAATACGATCTTATAATTGTAACACAAGTGAAATCGAAACACAACAAACAAGAGTAATTAAAGCATGCTCATGAGCTTATTCATATTTAGTAGCTATCTGGTGGAGAGAATCGAACAGTTCTTGTGGCATGCAAAGCATAGGCATGTGATCTGCGCCTTTGATCTCCAGAACGTCATTTAATGCAGAATTTTGGATCATCCATTGTTGATATTCCAAAGGAATTGCAAGGTCTTCGGTGCAAAGAATAAAGGCACGTGGGACTGACCCATATCCTTCTTTCGAGAACTGTTTTTGCTTTGACAAGTCTTCAATGAAGAGTGACGATACCCTTGCTAAACTCTTGCCCAATTCAAGATCCTGCAAGATCCAAAACTCGTCAATTTGTTTTTATTGAAAACCTTTCAAAAGAAAAACAAAGATGTTTGATGTAACTGTGATAAATCTTTAACATGTAGTTACCTCGATTGAGGTGAGCTGATAGAGCTTGTCGGAGAAGAACTTGGGACCAAAGAACATCAATGTTTTGTTTGCACATGGGGAAAATTCTGTGTCTATCCATGCCGCCGACGGAGTCCTCTCATTATACTTTTTAATTAGACAATCAATTGTTAGGTTTTGAATTTAATCTTCATATTAATTATCTTTAAAGAAGTTACGAAATTGATGGTTGTGCATATTAACATTGTAATACAAAGCAACAAGAAAAGAAAATATTTTTCACTTGTTAATAATGATCTTGGCAGGAGTGTTCATATTTTACGATTTCTCTATACTTGTTCTCTCCGATGAAAAGTCAAAGACAAGTCATATAATCGTAATTTCTGTATATCGTAAACGGAAACTGTATACTTAAGATGTATTTGAGACACTTTTACAAGAGCAATGACAATTGTTCAAGTTTATGGAGAGATAAACAGTGACCAGGAAGAGAGATTAATATAAAAAATTTAGTATCTAAAAATGTGATATAGAGGTGATGTAAACAAGAGTTCTCTGTTTCAGAAAGATTGATTCACGTCTGTACTCGGGTTATGTAAGAAAAAGGTGTGAAAACGACACATAAAAGTGTTTTCCCTTCAATATTAAGTTATTGAATCTATTAATATAGAGACTTTTGTCCGTCATAGGCATGTATTAATTGGGCAGCCGTTTCACTTTCCTGAAAGAAAGTAGTTCAAAATTTGCACTAGTAGTATGAAGTCTCAGAAGCATACCTTTTCCAGAACATAAGATGGTTGATGTTCAATGTCTGGAGTAAAAGCTGTTAAGAAAACACCAACCAGAATTTTTTCTGGGAATTGCTCCATGGCAAGTGCTATGTTGAGTCCCCCAAGGCTATGACCCACTAGAATCACTTTTTCATTTGGGGGAATTGTTGCCAATAGCTGCAACAAAGCCTCAGAATACTGTGAGAAAGTATGAACATCTTCCATTTTCTGCAAGTTGATTCCAGAGGCCGCAAGGTCCAGAGCTGTCACCTTGTGGCCTGCAGATTCCAAGCGTGGCTTCAGCTTGTACCAACACCAAGCTCCATGGCAAGCCCCATGGACCAGAACAAAATGCTTCTTTTCTAAACCCATGGTGTTTTCTTGAGGCGTGTAGTGATTACTTCATTTCACCTCTCTACATATAGTCAGTGAAATGGGTCACGTTTTGTCAAATTATTGGATTTGAAAAGTCAAATGATTTACACGTCGTTTTCATCTACCTCTTTTGTTTCCAAAACACTTTTTTCACGGAACTGGCTGTAGAGAGAATAATAATGTTAAAGAGAGTGGCCACAAGTCAAGTAATCTTGTGGATGTGGATAGATGGAAAATTCAATAGTGAGGAGGACGAATTTCCTTTTGTGAGATGTGGGTTGTTGGCACAAATTTGTCTCTACAAAGACCCCATCAATGACCTTAGAGCTTAATCCATCTTATTCAGTGTCCTTCTTAGATTCTTATTTGACTTTTTCCATAAAACGAATTTTCGTGACAATTAAAATTGATTGAATCATGTCATATTCACTATTCTAATCGTTTTTAGAGCTTTGAAGTTGATGTCATTGCACTTAGTAAATCCGTTGATAACTATTTTACAGAAACTCTATTGAGTTAGAAGTATTAAATTCTCTCTAAGAATCAATATTAAATCTACAAGAAACAGTTTTAAAATCTCAAGTATGATTTGGATGAGTCAATTTAGAAATTTGGAATTGAGGTCATCTTTTTTCACTCGTTTGTATTTTCAATTAATTAATAAAAACATATAATATTTCATCTTGATTGACATTGATGCACATATAAAAATCATTCATATCGATTTTTTCCATACAAAATTATTAAGAATGTCTCCTAAATATCAATTCCTCGAATATTTATAAAAATTTCTTATCGAACAAATGTTATCAAACAATTAACATTTAAAATAATTTATTCATAGCATAAAAAAATGTTAAGCATTATCGTTTAGGTTAGATACTTAGAAGTACTTTCCAGTATACAAGGTGTTTCTCCTTGACAGATGCCTCCTCTAGGGCTTTTTATCTCTCAATATCATCTCAATGATGTCTAGGGTTATGTCTCACGTCTTTTATTTAACCTAATTGGGCTTGGGTTAAGTGACATCTCGCTCAAGCGAGTTTTACGAGAAAAAGCTCAACTTCAATGGAGTGAACTCGCTTAAGCGGGTCTTGGGCGTGTTCCTCTAGAGTGATCTTGCTTAAGGGAGTTTCACGAGAAAAAGTCCAACTTCATTGGAGTGAACTCGCTTAAGCAAGTCTTGGGCGAGTTTAAACGAGTTTTCAATGTGACAACTTTGTCTTTTCATCTTGTCTTTAACTTGTCTATTCTCCTTTAACCTTTTTATCTCCATTTTCCCCTATAATCCTGAAATTAATACAAATTTGGGATTAAATCGTTTATCTTATAATCCAAAAATATGTAAAAATGTTCAAATTCCTCAATTAGGGGTTGAATTATAACTATTTTATCAATTAAAATCCATAAGTGTCTATCTTTTTGTATGAAGTATTATTGAATTATGACACTTATCATCATGCGTCCAACTCCTCCGCAACCATTTCAGGATCACAATGTCAAACTGAAATTTTCCAATTTCAATGGTGTGTCTGGTGTCATGGGTTGGTACGGGTCTAATTAGTTAAAGGTTTATGTAGATTGATTAAAAGTTAATCTATAAATAATTTTAATGAAAAATAAGTATTAAATATAGTAATTATGTTATTTTCCCCTTATATTATTAAAATAGTTTAAATATTGAAAATTAACATTTAGTATTGAAGAAAGAATGAAAATAGAACCAAATACAAAAGGGTGGGAGAATAGGCAAAGCATAAAAGGAACGTGTATGATCGGAAAAAAAGAACACAAACTCAACTAGAAATTCTTGTGTTTTTGGCTAAAGGTGAATGCTCTAGTTGAGATTCATCCTTCTTGGCTAGAACTTTTTGGTGCCCACCATGGAATGAGTAAATCAATCTTGTGTCCTTTTCAGAAATACAACTGATAAGAAAGACGATGACACAAAAGGAAGGAGAGACAATACAACAAATCTTGGACATGAAATATTGTAAACCTTCGTGTTTAAGTTATGTACTATTTTTCTTATAAGTTTTTTATATTTTGATTTTTCCTATAAGATTTTTAATGAGGCATAATGAAGATAATTGTCATGTATTTATTATATGTTCGGTTGATATTTTCAGGAAATCATATCACTTTCGTGAAGTAGTAGGAAGAGAAACATATCTTTTGGAATCATTGGACCGTGACCGTATACCCAGAATAGTGAATTTGACTAATCTTTATTTTTATTTTAATTTATTATGCACCTTTTTCTTTTTTTTGTTTTTTATTTTTTGTTTTTTTTCTCAGCAATGACTTCTTTTTTTTTGTGCTTCACCGGTTTTTTTTTTCTATTTTATTATAATCACCATTTCTTTTCTACTTTATTATAATTTTTTCTTTAACTATTTGAATAACAATCCCTTATGTTTTAAAGTATTATTCGATTTGTGGTGGTTGACAATCAAAATTTTTTCAAACCTATCCAATTTTTTTATTTAATTAATTTTGATTTTTTTTTAAATTAGGGTAGTTATGATTTTGGTCTTGATTTATCTCTTATCTATGATGATAGCCAAAACACACAATCTTTTGAAAGAAGTTCTCAAAAATCATTTTTGATTCTAGTTAGTGTATTTCAGAATTTTAACCAATTATTTTAATTTTCAATCTGTTGTTTGCTTAAGAGATTTAAAACTGTTTTACAAAATTGTTTCAGTTTTTACTTAAAATGACAAAATTAGAATTTCTTCATACCACCCATCTAAAGTTATATATTTAAATAGATTGTGAATATATCATTTATATTATATGAGGAAATAAAAAAAAAAGTTCGTGTTGTGGTGGATGTATATCAATCTTTTTCAATATCCTTTATTTAGTAATCAATGTTTTCAAAATCTTGATTTGTTGAAATCTCACCAGCTGGAGTTCACTCGGGTTTACTAGATAAGGAGAACATGGCCACCCGCATCATTTTTCAGCTTCTTTTAATATAATTAGCGAAACCTTTGTGGAGGTGTGGTGGTGCTAGGTGGGGCCCAGCATGATTTCATTGAGATCTTGGAAAAGATTGTATTGGAAAGGCTTTTTCATAATTGCAACCCTTTCTCTTTTATAGTAACTTCTTTTAAGTTCTAAATTTCTGCCTATCAATATTGCAATCCAAGTGCCAATAAGAATTGCTAACCTTAATACAATGGTTTTAAAAATGGTGTGCAAGGGTAACTGTGGCTACAATGTTAAGGTTTAATTTAATACCAACGCCTTTTTTCTACAATTTTTCATGATGTTTAGAATTTTGGTAAACAGCGATTAAAACTATGAAAATTTGACTTGCTTCTGATGGAAAACAATGAAAAGATCGAGGATTCAAGAATACAAGTTCTCAATTTAATAAATAATTATTTAAAAATATATTTAATTAATGTAGGTTATAATTTAACACTTTAAATAAATAATAAAATTAATCCAATTTTTCCTAAATTTTTATATAATTTTAATAAATTTCATTTTTAATTAATTAACTAAAAGAGAGTATTAGTTTTAAAAAAAATTATTTTGTTTTTTTGCTTCAATTTTGTCGACATAAAAGTGAAAGTCAATGTTGTGTTGTTTTTCGTCGACTGAGGCCGACCGAATTAGGCTTTGTTTGCTTCTATGGATGTTCACAAGAAAATAAGTGAGGGAATATCAATGGTTTGTACCAGAGTTTTGCAGGGAAGATGAGGAGAGGATATACCTGTGAAAGGTAAATATCCTCTCCCCTCAAAATGAAGAGATGTAGAGGGAAAATCACATCAGCATGTATTATTTCCAAATTTATCCTCATTCATCTACAAGAATTTTTAATATTACTAAATTATTGTAATAATATTAAAGTGTTTTGTTAGAATAGGTAAAAACAAATTTTATGGTGATTTTTAATAATGTGTTTCATCTGATTAATAATGAAAAAAAAATCCTTTTAATGTGTTACAAAGACTCATAATTTATTTGAGAAGTTCCATTGATTCACCAACAGGTGAAGAATAAGACTGATATATGTCTGGTGGTTGGAAGAATGTCATTTTATTGATGCTGCTGTGGTTTCAAACGAGAGATAAGAATTAGATCCAAAACACAGCAGATAAAGGCTTCATGAATTCATGCATATTTAGTAGCTATATGGAGGAGAGAATCACATAGTTCTTGTGGCTTGCTAATCATAAGCATATGGTCTGCACCTTTGATCTCTACAACCTCAACATTCGTTCCAACATTTTGGATCATCCAGAGCTGAAAATTCAATGGAATTTCATTGTCCTCAGTGGAAACAACAAAAACAAGAGGAACTGACCCATATCCCTGCATAGAGAAGCTCTTCTGTTGGGACAAGTCTTCCATAAAGAGGGATCCTGGTCTTAGTAAGGTCGTGGCCAATTCTATGTCCTGCAAAATCCAATCATTATTTGTATTTTCATACACAAAACCAATGTCTTAGTATGGACAAGAAGGTTTTTTACATGTAATTACCTCAATGGAAGAGGCTTGGTAGAGTTTCTTGGACATGAATTTCGGACCAAAAACAACTGTTGTTTTATTTCCACTCCTAGAGAATTCAGTGTCCAACCAATTCTCTCCCAAGGTACTCTCAATCAACTTTTGTAGCAAAAAAAATGACTATAATAAGTATAAAATTCTCAATTTTTTTCAAAAAAAATAATAAGATGTAAATGTCTACCCAGTCTATTCACAACCACAAATTACTAATATTGATTTCATTAGATCTATGCTTTTAACATAGGTTTTATCAAATAAACAGTATAGGTTGGCATTTACACAATGATAAATTATATAACAAATAGTTGTCAATTTAATAGATACTAATTAATGAGAAAATAAATATTATAATAAATTTTTTTATTGCTTATATGAATAATTTTTTATTATGACCTTCCTCTCAGTAAAAAAAACATTTTTGACTTATTTTAATTTGGTTAAAAACTTCGTCATGAATATGAATAATAGTTTGTCTTTCTTTAAGTTTTATAGAAGTTCGAGAATTAAATTTAGACTCATATAACTAAATCATTAATTCTCATTTTCAAATCAAATGAATTTGAACTTCATAAGTTGTTGTAAATGGTTTGTAAATTGTAAAATGGGTAAACAAATCTAGATAGTTGTAAATAATAAAAGAAACAAACAATAATGATGTGATTATAAGGTAGTTAAAAAGAGTTTGAAATTCTTCTACGATTCCACCATCAATAATTTAATTTAATTGGATATAACATTGACCACCAATCATTTAATTTAATTTAATTGGGTATAACATTGATTGGTTATTAACCAAATTAGAGGGTTGTTATTTCTTAAAGATCAAACTCAAAAGTTAATCAACTGTAACTTTGAATATGACACATGATTACAATTTTTTCATTTTTTTAAGGTAGTTGTTTCTTCTTGGTGGTGTTGATGTCTTGCTCATAATATGAAATTTGCTTTGATCTCTCATTGCATATATTTAATCTCATTGGTTGCAGTAAGTGGAAGAAAAAGAGGATAACTCCTTCAAAATAAAATATTAAACATCATTTTGTAATATAGACTGAATGAGTCCATATCAGATACTTCTAACTCACATAGATCATACAGGGTGTAACTATTTTGGTGTAAGTTTTAAAATTAATTTATAAAATAAAATCCATTTATAAGATGAAATAGATTTTAAATAATTCTATATATATTATATTAAGAAATAAACTTTAATTATAAAATTAGATTTCTATTTACTTATATATTATTAAATAGTTTTATTTCTAATCTATATAAAATTAAAGCCTAAATCCTATCATAAATGGTAAAGCCTAAACATTTCCCTTGTGAATAAAGACCGTGAGAGAATAAAGAAGAGGAAAAATAAGCATTGCAAAGAGGCTGAGAAAGTAACCTTTTCCAAGACATAGGATGGGTTGTGTTGAGTGTCTGGAATTACAGCAGTTACGAAAACACCAACTGCTACCTTTTCTGGGAACTTGTCCATGGCAAGTGCTATGTTGAGCCCTCCAAGACTGTGACCTACTAGAACTACCTTCTCATTTGGGGGAATTGAGGCCAATAGCTGCAACAAAGGTTCAGAATAGTCTGAGAAAGTATCAACATCTTCAATTTTCTGCATGTTGTTGCCAGAAGCTGCAAGATCCAGCACCGAGACCTTGTGGCCTGCACATTCCAAGCGTGGCTTCAGCTTATACCAAAGCCAAGCTCCATAACAAGCCCCATGCACCAGAACATAGTGCTTCCTATCTATACACTTTTCTGAACTCATTCTCTTTTCTTTTCGGCTTCAACTGATTCCTTTCTATTGCATTTGGACACTGAAATGGGTAGAGGTTACTGTGTCGTCCATAAATAGGGGAATTTATTGGCTTTTAACAGTGAAGGTGCATCTTTAGTTATTATTATTATTGCTGGCAAAAGGACCATTGCTGTCGGTATATTTTATTCTTTTAAATTTAAAACAATATTGACTTATTATTAAATATTTCAATTAAAGAATTACAAAAAGAAAAATAAGTTTTTAAAATATGCTTTAGTTGATTTTTCATTTGTGAAATATATATAAAATATTAAAAAAGAAAATTAAATAAAATCGGTAAAAAAGTTAATAATTATATATCTTTTAATGAAACAATTATTATATTTAAAACTAAATAAAACAAGCTCTATTATATATTTATTGTTGAAACAATAAATATTTTTCAAGTTTTATACTCTTATTTAATATTTAAAACTAAATAAAACAAGCTCTATTATTTCTTCGTGTGTTCTCTCTTCTTTATCTGCTATGCTTTGAAATGTTTCCATTCAATCACTTTATTTCTCACACTGTAATAATGAATAGATCAAGAAATTCATAAATATAATCTTTCTTGTTTTTTAATATAGAGATGATGTAAACCTTTAACACTGAAAAAATAATGTTAAAATTAAACATAAAATTATTTTTAAAATTAATGAAAATATATTTATAATGTCAAATAATTATCTAAAAAACATAGTTTATTCTAACCATTCAAAATTAGGTTCCTCGATAACCAAATTCTTAATCTGATAGAGTTTAATTTTACTAAAATAAATAATTAAAATTTCGGTTAATTCTGAACAGGGTTTTATTTTTCTATTTAAAAAATCAAAGAAGGACAATTTTAAAATATAAAATATGATCGTGAAAAATAAATATCTTAAATAAAATTGTAGAAAAATATATATTTTTAAACATAAACTATATGGAGGAATAATATTTTAGAAATAAATACATTAAAAAACATTAATTTAGAAAATAATTATATCAAAAATAAATTATTTTCGGAACTAATTAATTTGAAAATTAAAAATGTAAAAATTCATCTGTTTGAAAATTAAATATTTAGAGAAATGATTAATTAGACTTGTATTGAATAAAAAAATTGTAATATTAATAGCTATTTATCTACAAATAAAATACAGATTAAATAAATTTTAATGTAAAAAAAATCTTAAAGTAAATCCTATATTAAGAAATATTCTAAGTTAATTTCCAATTTTTCATGTATTCATTTTTAAAATTTATTTGTAATCATACATATAATTATTAAAGTAATAATGAAAATAACAATATGATAAAAAAAATAGGGAATAGTGTTTTTTTATAAAAAATAGTTTTTATAAATTATTTTTTTATTTGAATAATTATTGTAAAAAATAATTATTACATTTATATATATTTTAATTGTTTTATTTATTATTCACATACCAATAATTTAAATTATATAAAACACGTTCCACTATTTTTTTTAATTCTTTCCTTTTTTTTCTATGAAATTTTCCAAACCAAATACAAAAAAAAATATTACAAAATTTATAAATTGTAATTTTGTTAAAAAAAATTCTTCTTTACATATTTTTTTTTAAAAATAATGATTGCTTAAAATATATGTTTTGTAAATAACTATTTCTTTAAATAATTAATTTTATAAATTATTATATTTTATATAACTATATTTTAAAATAAATATTTTTTTTTAGAATTTATTTTCAATTTTTTTAAATAATTAATTTTTAAAAAATAAAAATTATAAATTTCCTTTCCTTCATTTCCAAATAAAAATTAAGAGCCGGTTCAGACTTTGATTTCTCGATGATGGAATTCTGAACTGGTTTTGTTGACGAAATTACACCAAATCATATTGAGAATTTGGTTCTCCAAAAAATAAATTTTAAACTGTTAATAGTATATTTTGTTATTTAGATAATTATTTGACATAATATGTTATTTGGATGAAGAAAATAAAAATTACAATTTTGGAATAAAATTCTTCAAACATTAATAGTAAATTACATAAAAGGTGTGAAAATTAATAAATATACTAACTAAAAAGGAGTCATAAACCTGATGAAAGTTACCGTATTAAACAAATGATATTAAAAAATTTAAAACAAATGATATTAAAATTTTCAAATATTTGTGAGATTCAATTTGTACATAATTTTTATTATATTTATTTTATTTGTCGTTTGAGCATTAATTGAACATTATAATTTCATATAGACGAATTTAATAAACCACTACAAAAAATCATGAAATAGAAACTATTATTTTTATTTCAATTTGTACATAATGCTGATTTTTTTTTAATTCTATCAATTCTATCATTTTTTTTAAATTATTGTACCGATTTGAATCATTCAATTCACTACAAGAAAATCATGAAATAGAAACTAATTTGTAGATACCAAAATAATTAGTTGCAATAGTAACTAAATTAGAGAAAACTAAATAAAAAATTGGTTTTTATATTAGTTTATATTATTATTAAATAGTTTCTAAATTGATATCTAATTAGCAATTGATATTTTAACTACCAATTATTTAGTTTCTAAATTTGGTCTCTAAAACTTTGGTTGCTAATTAGATACCAATTTAGAAACTATTTAACAATAATAAAAATTAATTTAGAAACCAAAATTTTATTTAGTTTCTAAAATGGTCTCTAATTTAATTACTATTGCAACTAATTATTTTGGCCTCTAAAAATTAGTTTCTATTTCATGATTTTCTTGTAGTGAATTGAATGATTCAAATCGGTACAATAATTTAAAATTGTGTCTCAAAATTAAAAAACCATTGTTTGAAAAAAAAACATTAACTCGAATTTAAAATTAAAGAATATCAAAATGGATATTTGAAATGATAAACAATCGAAAAACATAAAAGTATATTTTATTCATTATATAGAACTGATAGAATTAAAAAAAAAATCAGCATTATGTTTTCAATGATCAGTTTATTCTTATATTTCACATAAAAATTAGATTGAAAAATAAATAGAATGGAAATAAAACTTATGTTTTATTTTAAATCGTTAAAGTGAATAAAATATTTATTCCTTGACATATCAAAAGATGATGGTCATTTTCTTTACAGTTTTCTAGAAAACAAGTTATTCATATGTTTTTCATATAAGTTTTGATGTCACTGCTCACTTTCGTATATTTTGTTTGCTAGTGAAGATATCAAGAAAAGTTGTTTGGCAATTATTTTCTTGTTTTGATTACAGTTATTATTGCAGCAAAGAAAAAGACTAATGCAAGACCACAATAGAGGCTCAAATATTTAACTATGCATGTTTTTGAGTGGATGATGTTTAATGTGTGGAAGTATTGTGCTTTGATTTGTTTTAGAAATTAAGGTTGCTTTATACTTCTTGTTTTATTAAGAAACAAACAATTGGAGAATCAACACAATCTTAGCTTTTACTTTTGCAAATAGTATTTTATCAATTCCTTAATTAAGTAACCATGAAGCATATCTACATATCAAAATGATGGAGCACATATTTCATACACCATTAGATCTCATAATCCATTCTTGGTTGTGTAGGCAAACCATAAACCATATTTATATTTATATTTATATTATATATAATAAACACCAATGCATTATTTATATACCTATTATTAGGTAGATAGGAGTAATGTTGTCCATAATCTTCTTAAAGACTTAGACTATAGGAAAATTTATGATGTAATTTAAAAATGGATAGATTTTTTTTTTTAATTTTAAAAATATGTATAATTTTTTAAAATTAAAATTGTGTAAAGTTTAATGATTGAAATCGTGAGAGAGGAGAGGATAGAAATTTTTTAATTAAATATTGAAAATGTATTATTTTAATTAATATTTAAATCATGGTGGCTATAAAAGAATTTCATTTTTGAGATTGAATAACTTTTCAAATGGGGGGCGTACACATGCACTGATTTTAATTCAGACACTATAGTTTCTTAAACTTAAAAGATTTGGTGTGATTTTAAATCTTGACATTCAACAAAGCGTGGTACTCGTGGAAAGGTAGAACATAAAAATGAAGAACTAGAAAAATCAAAATTTGCGTCTTTATATAATCATACTCGAACGCGTTTCACAAAAATTCCAAAAAAAAGTGGTCAAAACGAAAATAAATCCTAAAATGTCTAGGAAACAAAAAAAAAGTTATCATATTAAAGGATACGGACAATAGAGTTATAGAAGGATCTTAATATTAATTAGGTAATTATCAGTTGTTTCTCTTTACAGAGGAGAATAATGATCAGTTGTTTCTTTTAATTCAGAAGATAATTTTTGAACATTAATGGTGTTACAGTACTAGCATATGAAATAAATGTGTCGTGCAAGCAGACAATGCGGAAGACTCAATGCAAGAAAAAGACAAATCACAAATACTTTTTTTCTTCGGTTGTTAAATTCACATTTTAAGATATTTAACCATGGAGGGACCAAATTCATTATTAATGCGATTTGTCACCGGTAATCGTCCGGACACTGCTCTTAACATCTCCTCTGACAAAACAAGTTAGCCCACAAACATAAATTTCTTCAAAGATTAAAATAAGATATTATCATATCCATTTCAAGTTTATCCTAACGAGTGTTTATGTTGGACCTATCGTGTTATCCGCTGTCGGGTCACTCTCGGACCACCCATAATATATAGTTTCACACACGAGTTGATAGTTTCGACGTGAGGGGTGTGTTAGAATTAACTTAACCGATTCTAAATTAAAATAAACAAAATTAATAAAATTAAATATGTTAGAATTAGTGTTAGTTTAATTCTAATTTTATTTAATTTTAATATTTATATTGTGTTGATAAAAAATATTTTTAATAATAATATAAGTTAGTATGTACTTAACCGATGCTAATAGAATATATTTTTTAATATTTAGTTAGCATATGTTAAGACGGTGTTAATGGAATCTATTTCTAATATTTAGATAAACTTGCATCGGTTAAGTTTTGGAATTTCTTAGTTTTATAAGTTAAAATATAGATAGTAGTTAATGTTTAATCAAAGGTAAAAGAAACATTGATTTTGACATTAGTATCTCTAATTTCGATTTTCTTTTTCTTCGGATGTATATATATTATAATTACTATCAGATTGCAAAAGCAAATGTTTCAACAACTTTCAATTGTTCTTGTCGAAATTTCTAGTTTTCTTGTCAAAGATTTCTGCCTATGATTCCTATAGCTTATTTTATTGTCATCGGTGATATAAAAATGTTTTTTTGTGTTAGTTCTTTTGTGGTTTTGTCTTCTAAGTTTTCAATAATAGTACGTAGTGTAGATGGTGGTGGAGAGAAACTATCATCTTTGTTGTATGAATTTTACAAAAGAGACACTTTCTTAACATCGACTAGTCAACTCTGACTAAACGACACTATATAAAAGTCCATATTTAAAATTGACGCTAGTGAAATAACATTATATTTTTAAAAATATAATTCAAATGTAGGTGTGACATAAAATCAACACTACTTATTAATTAATGTTGAATTTTGATTGTTAGTGCTAACACTAAATATAACTTTTCTTGTAGTGATTTTCTTCATCAATTTATAACTTATAAATTCAATCATTGACCAAAAGTTTACAAATGTTATGATTAAACAAAATTCTAATCAAATTGATAATTTGCTTATTAATTGTGGGTGTTTCATTGGTAGATAAACTACTTTTTAACTCATAATTATATTCTACTATTATAAAGTTTCAATACTTTTAAAATATAATAATGATATTGTTTTGTTATAATTAACTTTTTAATATTCTTTTTCAATAAATACTCCCTTGAAATTCACCACGCCTTTTGTTATCTCCTTATACTTGAAGCAACATGTATAATGCTCTAAAAAATTCCATGTGGAATTTGCTTATTTTCATAAAACTTCGTACGAGTTAAATTGCATGCGTTTAATATTCAATGGTTAAACTAATATGTTTTAGGTCAAATTTTTTTGCTAAGATTTTTGCAAATGGATAAATTCCAGCATGAAAATGACTGAATCCACGCACTCAACGGTGAGTTAGATGTATTTGTATAATAACAAAGGAAAAAATATTTATTTGATAAGGTCAATATTCACCAGCATAAATTGACAAGAACAGATACAACTTCATACATAAATAGCTTTTTAAATAAAATTTATGTAAATCCATATATGTATATAAAATATGACTAAATAATTAATTTGACTAAATAAAAATATGAGCAGAAAAATAAAAAATCATTGCGTGAGATGATTAAGACAATTTGAGAATAATACCTGGATTCATTGAAATTTGAACAAAATTGTATGAAGTGTTACAATGCACGTTGGAATCTCTTGTGATTTTCAAGACAAAAGTATAGGCAATATCTGGTTTAGAATATTCAAAATGGTTTATGATAGGTATACCTTTTATAGTGTGTATTAGGTTATCCTTCTTGTAGATTGTTACATCGTATTTATGGACAGAATCCTAACATCTTTCTTTATGATCATGATTCTGCCTTAATTGAGTTATTAAAGTTAATTAATTGAGATTTCGTGATTTGTGCTATGACATTACACTAGATATCAATATCGAATAACGATCATAAACCACTAATAATCGGGTTAGACCCATAACCACAAGGATTTATAATATTCTTCATCTAAATGATTTTTTATCATATGAGACCTTCCTTCATTTTTCTAGATGAGAAGAGAGAATGGTTTTTTCTATATATTGGAAACATAATCATGCCTTATATTTAAAGTTATTAGGTTTCCATTTTTCTTATCCCTCCACCTCTATATCTTCATATTTTTTTCAATTCTAATAATACTCTTTAATTTTTCATATTTTTTTAATTCTAATAATACTCTTCAATTAAAGTACAAATTAAAATTAATAAACATCTAATTTATATTAATTTTTTTAATAAAAATATATACAAATAAAAAGAGACTAAAAACTCAAGATGTCTCAAATAAATTTTTCTATACCAAAAATGAAGTTAGTAAAATGTCATGTTTAGATTGATTCCTTTTTATTTTAAAATATTTGTTTGATGTTGTTTATTTTTAAATACTAAATAAGAGTATTAAGTTATTTGAGCTAATTTGTGTATCATACAAATATAAGTTAACAATGGTTAAATTATTTTTCTTCGAATAATGAAAAAACTAGATCAAATTAAACAAAAAGATATTTAAAAAATAAGTTTACTTTTATTATTAGTATGAGGGAAAGTAACATCTTATTTTTTCTAAATTTTTTGTCATTCTTCTAGAAGCCACAAAACCTAGAAAAAATTCAACAAGCTGCAAAAATGGAGTACAAAACTAAAAAAAAAAAATATTCACATCGGGGAACATAAAATACAAATGAATCTTCTCGCCAATTCTCTTACACACGCTCAAACGATGGAACTATCCTCTCCAACGCTACGACTAGACAATCATTAAATAACAACCAAATTTAGAGACTAAAAATAATTAGTCACTATATTGACTACTTTGAAAACTACAAAATTATTATTGGTATATAAAGTGATTTCTATTATTAATAAAAATGTATAAAATGGTTTCTAAATTTGTATCTAAACTAGTTACCAAGGTTTTAATTACTGATTATTTATATTCTAAATTAGTCTCTAAAATACTAATAGAGACTAATTTAGAATATAAAGTAGGTAGTATCTGAGACCTTGGTAGCTAATGGTTAGATTTCAATCTAGAAACTCATTTGTAATTTTTTTATTAATAATAGAAACCTACTTTAGATACCAATAATATTTTTTAGTTATAAAATGGTTTTTAATTTAGTTAATATAGTAATTAATTATTTTAGTATATAAAATTAATTTCTATTCAATGATTTGTTGGTAAGAAATGAAAGTGTTAGTTGGAATGGAGATATAGAATGTGAGGTTATTTACAAATGTAAGAATATGCTTATTTTTGGTTATTTTTAAAAAATAAATAAAAATAAAAATTTACTTTTCACAACTTTAATGAATTTGCAACATGAATATGCAAGAGGAAGATATGAAGATGAGAGAAGAATTTGCCTATGCGCAAATAACTAATATAGATGTTAATATTATATGTAATATGCCTTAATAAATTATTAGGAATTATAAATATTTTAATCATCTCCTACTTGGCTTTTATATCAACCATGAACATCTAAACCACATAACTTTTTAAGCCCTCACGACTATATGTTATTAACTTTTGCCTAGCTAGTACATAAATTTTCACATTTTTAAAAACATTTAAATACATTAAATTTAAGTTGATCCTATTTCGAATTATTTTGCTTTTTAAATATTTTATTTAGATAACACAAATTTATTGAATTTTAATTTCATATTTAGATAAAGTATTTCATTAACCACATAATGCAACCAACTATTTTAATATTAAATGATTGTTAAATTGCTAGAGAAAAATCTATTTGACTCTAGTTATTTTGAAGAGCTTTTAAAACAACAAAGTATAAAACATAACTATAAGATTCAAACTTCTTTTTATAAGCATATGAATATGAACGTAGTTTTTATTAGGCAAAAAAAAAACAATAAAGTTTACAAACAAAGAACAAAAAATATTAAAAAAACACAAAATACATAGATATCATGCAAACTAAATATCTCGACCTTTTCTCTGCATAAAAGGGAGTCCAATACTCAACAAGGAGTAATTGATTAAAAATAGGTTAATTTTTTACCACTAGTTTACAACTTATTTTATTAATTTTATAATCAATCATTTAATAGATATTTTAATTAATATTATTACTATAACGTTATCTTTGCTTAGTTTACTAGTTATAATTATTATTGAAATAATACATTCCATGGTTAGAATTCGTTATGGTTGAAATGTGACTCAAATGTGGTGCAAGCTTTTTATGCTCAATTTGCTTAGTTTTATGCTTTTTATTTTCAGTCTAAAGTCCCTTGAAGATTATAAACTGATGCAAAAAATAACAAGTTCTCAAGTGAATCTATAAATTTTAAAATTTTAGCTAACTTGTAGATTAATATTGGGTCTAATTTTCTTTAGTACGTAGGATTATTAACCTTTATATTCCAAAGATTTTCTTAGGAATAAATTCATTTTTGGCATATGGGTTTTTGTAATTTTAATCCTATATTATTTTAATTTTTTATTTATTAGCGTGCTATTTGATAAAAAAAATTATGTTATACACATAATTAATTATAGTGAGGTTTCTTTTTTTTATGTATTTAACAATTTTTGGAAGGGAAGAGAGAGAGAGATTCCTTACAGCTTGATACAGGCATTGAAAAAATGCACAGTAGTCTCCACAACATGACATGGCACTTTCAGCATCCACCTAACCCAATATCAAATAGGTTTTTCTATTGCCACTCCTTCTTTGTCATTGCTTACATTTTCCACATTTGTTTGATAGCGAATGTGTACCACAGTTTTTGCTTCCATTCATTTCACTTTCAAAAGGCAAAAACAAAAAAAAAATCTATATTTTTAGAGATAAACCATCACTACAAGAAAATCATTAAATAAAAATTAATTTTAAAGACAAAAAATAATTAATTATTATAGTGACTAATGTTGGAGATCTGATATCGACTAGAGATAGAGTCTTTCATTGTATATAAGTGGACGCAAACCTCACCTCATTAAGCCGGTTTTATGAGGTTGAGTTAGACTTAAAGTCTACTTTGTAATATGGTATCAGAGCCATTTTCGAGCCTATCCTAGCGAGTGTTTGTTTTAGAAACTATAAAATTTTCTAATCTCCAAAATTTTCTCTAATTTTGTTACTATAGCAACTAATTATTTTTTGTTTCTAAAATTAGTTTCTATTTAATTATTTTCTTATAGTGGGAAATACATAAAACATTTTTATATAATTTTAATAGAAATTATTTTTCTATTTTTCAATTAGTATCTCCGATACACGGACTAGGTAGGAGAAAAAAATAGTTAGAAAAATATTATTTCTTCTAGTTGTGAGAAAATACTACATAAAAAAGTTTAGTAAAGTATAAAAAAAAATTATCTTAAAAGGTAATACAATTCTCAATAAGAAAAGTTTAGTGACGAATAAGAAATTATATATATATATATATATATATATATATATATATATATATATATATCTCTATATTTAATTAGAGAAATATATATTTTAAAATAATTAATATATTTATCATAATATATATAGTTATATAAATATATAAATATATAAAAAAAAAAAAATATATATATATATATATATATATATATATATATATATATATATGGATCACTATCTTGAATTAGAGAAACATTTATTTTAAAATAATTAATATCATTATCATAATATATATAGTTACGTAAATATATAAATTTAGAAGAAGTAAAAGTGTGAAAAATTAAAATATTTAATTAGTTATAATTTCAAAAATAAATAAGAAGGTGAGATTCTTTCCTTGTACTTAGATCTAATATTAATATATATTTATGTGTGGGAGGTGCAAAAGTATAAAATTTAAAATATTTACTAATAATTTTAAATAATAATTTTTTTCTCAGCAATGAATAAATGAAATAGATATAGAATACTTGAGGGGTATTTCAACCCTTATACAGAAAAAGATCAAGATCAATCTCTTACCCTATACACAGGGAATAGATCAATCACAATAAGAAGTCTACTTCATAATAGCACCAAAATCTAAGTGAAGGCAGTACAAAAAATTATGTGTGGGTGTGTCTTGTTTGTGGAGGTTGATGGAGATCGAATTATGTGGATATAATTTTTCATCAAATGTTATTTATCTTATATATCTTGTCAATTTGTAAATGATCAAATGATGCTAACTACAAGGATGTATACAACTTTGTGTTTTCTATACAACTTTCTTATGTGTTTTCTTTGTTAAACATGAAATACAAATGAAACACAAAGGCATGACCTTGATATTGAAATAATAGAAAATTTTTATTGTAAATTGAAAATGAAAGGTACTTGCAATTTTACAAAGAAGGTATATAAAGTAAAAAAATGAAATTAAAAACTGTCACAATAACAAACTATATAATAACAAAAATAGAGTAAATAAAAAATACTTTGGTAAAAACCCTTTTAAGTTGGATAGTGAATATACAAAAACTCAACTTGTTTACAAAAATTTCAATTTTAACGTGCTTAATATATTTATGAAATATATAGTTGTGAGCTAAGTAGATAGTAGATTGATTATCACATTAAATAAAAATAGGATTCAATAAAATATGAAGATTATTAAGGAGATAATGTAACCATTGGATTTCACAAGTGATGTTAGTCAAAGTTCTATACTCAACTTCAAATGAGAAACGAGAAATAGTAGTTTGCTTCTTCAACTTCTAAGAGACAAATAAAAACAAACAACAATATAAAAACCAGTTATGGATTCTCTAGTATCCAAGCAATAGGCTCAATCTAAATCAGCAAAGGCAGATAATCTAAGTTGAGAAGAGGTTGAGAAAAATAATCCTTGAGAAGGTAATTCTTTTAAATAGCGAGAACTTTGACAACAACCTTGTAATGAGTATCAAGAGATTTGATATAAATTGACTTAACTATTGTATAAAATAAGCAATATATGACAAGCTGATGGTAAGATACAAAAGTCAACCAACTAACTGTCTACAACCAACAATCCTCTAGTCTATAAATAGGAGTGTCCATTACTTGTATTTCTCACTTTTAATGAGTATTTAAATGCTCTCTAATTTTGGCCATGTTCATAAGTCCTCTCTAGATTAGTCTCCTTCTTAAACTTTAACCTGTAATCCTTCCTAGTTGAGTTGGTCTCACACCTAATTTAAAAACTCTCCAAAATCCACTCCAATTCCATTGAATGTTCTCCTAGCTCCAAGCTTTTGCACCATCACTCTATGTCCATCTAAAGAAGAAATTAAAATATGAAAGAAGAATGTTATCAAGAAAAGTGGCAGATAAGGTGTTATGTCATTATCGGTTGGCTTGCTTTAAACCATAAAGGGATTTGTGTAACTTACAAACCTTAGAAGAATCAAACAAAAGTAATCCAAGAAGAGACAACATATAAACATTGTCATAAAGCTTTACATAAAAGAAAGCATTCTTAACATCTATTTGTTCTAGAAACCGTCCTTTAATAGTTGTCATAACAAGCAATACCCTTACAATAATGATTTTAGTCACTCAAAATGTATCAAAATAGTCCGCGCCTTCTAAGTATGTGTAGCTTTTAGCCACAAGTTTAACCTTATACTTCTCAATAGTTCCATCATCAACGCAATACTTAACCTTATAAATCTATTTTCAACCAATATGACTCTTAACCTTGTGGAAGATCAACAAGAGACCACATTTGATTTTTGTTGTAAAGCATGTAAACATTCATTGTCTTTTGCCAACAAACAATAAACAACTTGTAGTGTTATAAAAGACGGACCACATCCCGTTTTATTTTTTTAAGGGAAAAAAAATAGGGAAAGAGAGAGTGAATTGGAAAAATATAGTATCCAAACACTATTTAGCCCATTTTATGATTAGACAACTTTTATGATTTGATTCCTCAAAGTGTGAAAATACATTTTAGAGAAGACAATACACTTATAATAAGTGTTATAAAAGATGGACCACATCCAGTTTTATTTTTTTAAGGGAAAAAAATAGGGAAAGAGAGAGTGAATTGGAAAATTATAGCCTCCAAACACTATTTAGCCCATTTTATGATTAGACAACTTTTATGGATTTGATTCCTCAGTGTGAAAATACATTTTAGAGAATACAGTACACTTATAATAGTTTAATTAATTAAAAAATAAACAATTTAAAATTGTGAAACTAAAATACATATTTCTCAAAGTCTAAAATAAATTTTAATATAAGCTATTTTAAGTGCTCATTATTCTCTAAAATGCATCATCCTCTAAAGTAAGGAGTTAAATGTAATTTTCATAATACTATTTATTTCTATCTAAAAGAAATTGTTTTTGGACAAAAATAAATAAATCAAAACTCAATTTCTGAAATATTAATACATTTAGTTGAGTCTAGAGGTCGTTTTACATACAATTACAGAAAGAAGGATAAAGAAGTATGAGTGTTTCTCCCTTTGGGGTGATAACTCAAGCCAGAAACAGCAGAGAAAAGACAAGACTGAAGCATAGCTTACTGGACGATGCCGACAGAATCCATTATGATAGATACGTATCTTAAAAGCAAAGGAGCATAAACCATTCAATCTTATATGGTGGATTCTCTTGTGTCCCATGTAACGAAGGAAAGGTCTCATGATGCACTTTAGACAATAGATTAAGACGTAACAAATATTGATTCAAAAATAAAGAATCGAGATGCTCATAATTCCATAATTTATTAAAACCGTTTCTACATTTCATCATAATCTTAACTGCAAATTTTCCAACGACTTCACCACTATACCATGTAAACTAAAAACCTAAATTCAAGATTAGCTTCCTGTGATGCTGGAAAGAAATGAAGCGTTTCAGTTACCATGGATACATGTGTTGAGACATGATCAGAATAAAGACCAGATATAAAACGAGAGATTTAACAAGGATGTATATTTAAGTTATTTTGCATTCGTTAGCTTTCTTTAGCATCATATTTCCAGCCTAAACATATGAACAAGAATACATTTGACCCCATAGACCGCTCTACAAACACTGGCAATCAACTTAGCATTGTTGGATGCCCTGTCTGGAGCATTCTCTTGATCATGTCCATCCCAAATGCAGAATCCGATGAACTGTTCATTTAAAAGCACAAGGTTAAATCAACAGCTTCAGCATAATTTTCAAACGTAGAAGTAACTAACTACAATTCATCACGCAAGATGCGGAGGGTAGTAATCTTCATCTAATATAGATATTCTATAAATCTAGGCTCATGGAATAATTGCTGTTTATACTAACCAATCAATCTCAAGATCTTAATAAATGCTATTTCCTTCAGCTTTTCAAAATAAAAGTACAATTATTTAATCTCACGTCACGACTGTATATCATTGATGTATACAGGGATATATCGTTAGGAGAGTGGTTATTAGTTTGAATTGTTGCTGCTGGATTTTTTGAGATGTTGCTTCTTGTGTTTGTACATGTTTGCTGCAAGAAATCTATTTTTCAGATTGTCACATCTTTGAAAATTTGGTTTTCATCAAGAAATTCAATAAATTATGTTTTATGATAATTCTTAAAATTTGGGTTTAGGTTTATCTCATTAGCTTGTAATGTAAGAATTGTCAAATTTTATAAGCTTTATTATTAAGTCATCTATAATCAATATTAGACTATACCATAACACTCACGAGACTGCAATTAAGACTGCCACCAAAAGATGACCATATAATACCACCTTAGGATTTGGGTCTATAACATAAGTCAACAACACGAAAGTGGCTTATACGATGAGAACTGCTTAAGCTTTATAAACTTTATTTAAGTTTGGATGAAACTAAGCCACGACCCTTGAGATTGCAATTAAGGTAGTTCTGAAAGGGACTGTTGATTTTGGCTTAATCCCAAGTCCCACATCGGTGGGTTCATTGTTTGGGAAGGAGGTTTGAGGGTTATATATTAACATCCCCTCCTTCACTGTTATATATCCCAATTTGTAATATCTTCT
>Ga0123342_1003531_pt1 | contig 25000 bp, 15 predicted proteins | sample Turbeawhitnodule_FD_89960 | JGI IMG/M metagenome (GOLD analysis project Ga0123342, IMG submission 89960) | Root nodule microbial communities of legume samples collected from Mexico - Turtle bean Mexico white nodule | ecosystem: Host-associated > Plants > Roots > Nodule | place: Mexico: Nepantla... | reverse complement strand
TACTCATCCCAAGATTTGTGGTTTCCTTTCATGACTGACCTAAGCATAGTGGAAAAAGAACTATTTACAACTTCAGTTTGTCCATCCGTTTGGGGATGACAAGAAGTTGATAAGTTCAACTTAGTTCCTAGCCTTTCCCAAAGAGTTCTCTAGAAATGACCCACAAATTTAGGATCTCTATCCGAAACTATGGTCTTAGCCAAACCATGTAATCTTACAATTTCTCTAAAGAAGAGCCTAGAGATGTTGTTAGCATCATCCACTTTATGGCAGGGTATAAAATGAGTCATCTTGCTAAACCTATCCACTACCAAAAAAATGGAATCAAAACCTCTTTGTGTCCTAGGGAGTCCTAATATGAAATCCATGCTTATATCTTCCAAAGGAGAACTTGCAAAAGGTAAAGGAGTGTAAAGTCCATGAGCAATTGTCTTAGACTTAACTTTTAAACATGAAATGCAACTATCACAATGTCTTTGAACATCTTTCCTCATGTGTGGCCAAAATTTGTCCTTTTAAAAGCTAAAGAGTTTTATCAAGTCCAAAATGGCCCATGAGTCCTCCTTCATGTGATTATTTTACAAGGATTTTTCTATTTGTTCCTTGGGGTATGCAAAGTTTACCTTCTTTAAATAAGTACCCCTTAGAAACATAAAAACCTCCTTGTGCTATATGTTGGCACTTTGCAAAAGTGGGTGCAAAATCCCGATCTTCTTTATAAAGTTCATGTATGTTTTCAAAACCCCACATAACTTTCCTTTCTCTCTCTCAATCTCTCTAAGTCTCTCCCTTCTCTCTTCATTTCTCATTTCATACCTCATACCTCATCTATTGTAGAATTTGATTGTACCACGTTGTAGCTGAGGAGTTAAGGAACATTTCTACCCGAACATATTCTCAAATAGGGTAAGTTCATTTTTGCTCTAAAGGTCCTTTATTATATGTTTTTCTTTAGGATTTAGTCATCAATCTTGATGGGGTCAGTTGAGAAAAGTAACCCTGACAACATATTCTACTATTTATTGAATGTTTGTTCTGTTTGGATAACTTGCATTAGGCCCTTAAATCTTGAAGCTTATCCAGTCTGAGAGGATAAAATTCTAGAGGTGCTTGGAAAGCAAGCAATTAAGGTAAGGGAAGTTAACTATAATTTTTAATAGCACCCTAGGCTAGAAGATCTGGATGTGGAGGGAACGTGGTCCCAATATTCAATTTATCTTGCATGGATGTTGCTTGTTTATATATTGTTTAAACTTGTAAAAATATTATATTTTTTAATATTTAAGTTTTGTTTTTTATGTTAAATAGGACTTTTAATGTTGTAGATTACATTTTGAATGATATTGTATGATGAAAATTGTAAGGAATTGAAGTCATACATTTGGGATAATATATGGAGTAATGTTTGTTTGTGTATTAAGCATTGATGCATATGTGGTAACAGAGATCCTCAAGCTTCACTGAAGATCTAAGTCACATAGGCTAAGTTATCAAGTGGTGAGAAGCTAACGGGAGAGCTCATGCACACCGTCACATATGAGATGCATGACTTAGGTTGTATTGAACTTACCCTAATCCTTTTTCTTTGATTTGTTGGTTATCTAAGTCTTGGGTATTGGATCAGGTGTTAGTCTCTAGTAGGATTTACTTAATATCGGTCTTTCGAAAGACGTCAGTTGTTATTCTGTTTGTTGAACATCCTGGATGTATATATCCATGTTGGAATTTGAAGAAGATTGAGTAAAAGAGAAATTGATCCATGTAATTTGGTTTTCTATTTTGATTGAATTGTGTATATTATAAAATTTTATTTTCACTAACTTACCTTTGTTTTTCTTGTTGTGTTATGAACTGCAATGACGATAATATGTACACCAGGAGATGATCATAAAAGTGTCGGAGGTTCTGGAGAGTTATAAGATATGATTTTGAACCTTATGTATATTTGTATTTCTATATAAACATGTAAAACTTGTATAATAATATAAACATTCCATAAAAAAAAATCCTTTCAAAAAATATAACACCAATTATAACAATAATAAAAATAATATATTAATTTTTTGGCCATTTAATATTTTATAAAAATACATTAATTGTTTTATAATTTATATTACTTTATTATTTAATATAGCCTACAGTTTCTAGTTTTAACTTTGAAAAATTATAATTGAACAATCAATAAATTCGTACGGCAATATGTTAATGAATCTAATGTCGGTCTAACTTTAGAACATGAAATATAGCACTAAATACCGAAATACTTCTCCTCGTATATTTATTTTTAGATTATGACATTTTTGTTGCCTGTATGTTAATAATTTTTTTTATTAAATACTTATTCTACAAAAGAATATTAAATAAGATTAACTTATAAAATTAATTATGCGACAAAAAAAATTAAAATACATAAGTGTTTCCCTTCTCTTTTTTCACAACTCAAACAAATATAATGCCATTTTTTCAATTAGAACAATATTAATAGCATACATTTCACTTCGCACTTAATTAGTTATTATCTCTTAAATTTGTAATCTGAGGTGTCCTAATATCTAAAGTAAAATAATCCCTTATTTATTTAAGATTAATCTTTCATAAAATAATATTATTTTCTACATGCAAACTAACAATCGATCATCTAACCATATATTTAAGAAACAAGGTTATTCGTCAACCATCTACTACATGTTACCACTCAACCAATTATTTATTCCCCTATGTCCCTTCACCTCTCTTTCTAGCTAACAAACTGTTTGCTAATTTTTTGCATAACTATTGGTCAAACATTATAATTATTAATTAAATTTATTTTGAATAAAAAGTTAAAACAATTCTTATAAACACAAATAAATTCTAATTGCATATTGTGATTAAATCTATAAGTGTATTTTAATTACAATTATTTTATAATAATAATAAAGGAATTATATTTATTTGGAACACGCTTAATAGAATGTTGGATTTAATAGTAAAAATGTGTATTCTTGTGCAACATATGTAACACCAGAAAATAACGTCTAACTATTACAATACAGGTTCTAAATATTTCTCTACAAGCTTAGAGTTTTTCAAACCTAATACATGATTAGGACATATAGAAATACAAATATTTACAATATAAGTTTCAAAATCAACATCCTAAAACTCTTCATATCCTCCGATACCTATAAGATCATCTGCTCGTATACGTAGTACAGTCATCGCAATTCAAATACAACAAGAAAAGCAAAGGTAAGCAAGTGAAAATAGAATTTTATAATATACACAATTAAATCAAAAGAGAAAACCAAATTGCATGATCAATTTCTCAAATTATTCAATATTCTTCAAATCCCAACAATAAAATAATCACATGGATCAACACATCAAGGATATTCAACAAACAAAATAACATCTGACACCTTCCGGAAACCCGTATTAAATAAGTCCTATCAGATACTAACACCTGATCTAAAGATTACCAACGAATCCAACAGAAAGGATCCGGGTAAGTTCAATACAACTCAAGTTGTGCATCTCATATGTCACGGTGTGCATGAACTCCTACATCAGCTTCTCACCACTTGATATCTTAGTGTATGTGACTTAGATCATCAGGGAAGCTCGAAGATCTTTGTTACCACATAGGCATCAATACTTAATACACATACAAACATCAGTCCATACATTATCCCAAATGTATGAATTCACTTTTATTCCATTTTCATCATACAGTATCACTCAAAACACAATCCACAATATTCAAAATCCTATTTAACATAAAAAAAACAACACTTAAATACTAAATCATCATAATCTAATATTTCTACAAGTTTAAATAATATATAAACAACACAATATATAAACACACAACATCCCTACAAGAGAAATTGAATACTTAGACCACGTCCCCTCCATATCCAGATTTTCTAGCCTAGGGTGCTATTAAAAATTAAATTTAGCTTCCCTCACCTTAATTGCTTGCTTTCCAAGCAACTTCTAGAATTTTATTCCCCACAGTTTGGATAAGCTTCAGTAAGATAGAACAAATAAAACAAAAATTCAGTATATAGTAGAATAAGTTTAGAGGATTAAACTTCTCAACTGACCGCGCCAAGATTGATGACTAAATCCTAAGGAAAAATAGAGAGTAAAGGATCTTTAAAGCAAAAATGAACTTACTTTGTTTAAAAATCTGATCGGGTAGAAATATTCCTTAACTCGCTAGCAACAACGTGGTCCGATCAGATTCTAAAATAGAAGAGGTATGGAGTGAGAAATGAAGAGAGAAGATAGAAGGGAGAGACGGAGAGGTAAAAAAGAGAGAGGAAGAAATTGTGGTGCAGGGGGCTTCTATGCTTTTATTACGTTGTAACAACATATAAGTGTGAAGTAAATTAAATGTGTTAATTAAATTAAATTTATCATTAAAACTTAAATTTATTTAATATATTTTTTTTAGGTGTTTATATTATAAGAAAATTATTAAATATAAACTAATTTTAAAGATAATAAATTGTTATTATTTTATAAACTTAAAAATTATTTATATTTAACATCAATTATTATGATTTTAGTTACTAATTACTTTAGATTCTAAATTAGTTAGTTGTAATTATTAATAATTTTTCTATTGGTAAAGACTATTTCTTGTGATGTTTTAAATTTATGAGATTCTTACAGGTTTTCAAAGTATATTGAAGAAATAAAATTTGTACCTAAGATAGTGTGGATTAACCAAAATTATATCTTGATGAGGTGAAATACTTGGTCATGATGAGAATTGAATTAGTTTTTTAAATTGGATTGGTTTGGTCATTTATGTAATTTTATATGAAAACGTTAATTGAATAAAGTTATGTGATTCAATCACTACAAGAAAATCATTAAATAGAGATCAAATCTTAGAGACTAAAAATAATAAGTCATATTGTGACTAATTTATAAATTTTATTTATAATATAAACTACTTTAGATACTAATATTTTTTTAGTCTCTAAAATAATATTTAATTTAGTCAATATAATGACTAATTATTTTTTGTCTCTAAAATTTTTTTATATTTAATGATTTTCTTGTAACGAATTATTGGTTTCGATGTGTTTATATAAAATTATAATTTTTTAAGGAAGAATGGTATGTTTTGGATGACCAAATCAATATATTTTGGAAGTGTTAGTATATATGTATATATATATATATAATCAATTAGGTGATGTGTCAATGTATAAAGGATGGGAGGTCTCTAATCCTAGGACTTCTTGCTCAAGCAATTGTATATTGCTCAACTACTAAGTATCCACGGGTGCAGAAAGGTTAAAAGAAGGCTACTATTTTCACTTGTGATGTATCGAATTCGATGTCCACATAGTCTTAAATCCAATAGAGAAGAAGGCGGCTATGGTAAATAGCCGCATTCTTATATGCTTCTGAATGATTTTTAAAAGGGAGGAGTAATGCATTTAAGAATGCGACTATCGTAAATAACAGTTGTTGTATATGGTTATTTTTTTTAGTACATTTTATTTAATGTTAATTCTCATCTAAATTGACCTGTTCAATTATAACCCAGCCAGAAAATACATAAATTCAGATAATCAAATTATATATATTGATAAAAATGTATTACAAACACTAATAATATATCTATCTATCTAATTCCTACATTATTCATTTGTTATCCTAGATTTATAAAAATATAGGAAATATGTGGACCAAGAATGTCTCACATATGTTATGGCTTCCGAAGACATTGGTCACTCATTCATGAAGAACTGCATTACAAAATAAGGTTCACATAAATTAGTGTTAAGATACATATATGTTAAAGAATTATAAAAATAATTTACAATCATGTTACCTCATCCCAATCACTTTCAAGGCCTAGTCTTATAATGGTAACCATCCATTGCATAATGTAATAGTCACGCTCAAAGATTCATGGTTTCCTATTACACTATAATTAAATAAAAAGTAAAAGTTAATATTGATAAACAATGAAAAGAGAAAGACAAAAATTACAAACCTTTAGTGTCATCCACTTCAAACTTTGAAAATTTGAATTGGATTGACCTTTTAGGATGTTATATCCATGCTATGAACTGATTAATACAAAAAACGCGTTAGTAGATGCTTAATTAGTAACATACGGAGTTAAGTTTATAGTGTACTTACTTATCAATGATATTCTTCAAATGTGTGGATGGTTTCTTATGTAAGGAACAGAACCACACAACAGTTTTATCAACTGTTGATAAGACAAGTAACTGCTAATGACCCTTATATCATCCATGAAAAGAGTTAATAAATATTTAAAACATGAAATAGTAATAATTGACGACTTATAATTAAACTTACTCATTAATATAAGGGCATAAATAAATTTGTTTTCCCTCTTTTTCCAAGGTGTTAGTGATGTATGATTGGGTTTTAGTTTTCTTTGTTCCACTGGGATTAGTATATGAGGGATCTAAGAATCCATACACATCTTCATTCCCCTCAGTGATAAAAACTCCATGCAAAAACCTACAAGTTATTAGTTAAAGCATAATTAATAATAATTTAACATAAAGTAAATTGAAATATAGGTAAAGATACTTACATCATAAAAAATTGAATTATATTTATATTGAGCTCTTGATCCCCAGCTACAAATTCTAACAAATCTGACATGTATATGTATAGTGGCATGTTAATGTTTATTTCAAAAAATGTATCATCCAACAAAACTTCCAAAGGGTCTCGACCAATCTCTCTAGCAGCTACAGCTAAGGAAGCTATAGGATCGTCAATCAGAACCTCATGCTTCTTTTTCGGACTTGGTTTCTGACGAGGTTTCTACAAAATAAATAACATTTGTATTAAATTAGATGTAATATATAAATATAAATTAATATAATGAAATGAAATTATTACTGGAGGTTCTGGTATAATTCAAATGATTTGTCTAGGCCAGGCTATGAATGTATGAAATGCATGGACCAAAGTTGTTACCTCATCTGAAGGTAGTGGAACACGAACATCACCTACTCGTACTCTTTTAACTGTTACCTTCGCCGCATCAGGGGAGAGAAGAACGTTATGTAAGGTGGTGGCCTCTTGATAAACTTTTCCAATGGCCAACACTTGAGGAAGCATGTTGCCCTCCACCAGTAACTCACATTGGCTCATCTAGCCAATGATATCCTCCCCTGATGTTGTAAGAGTCGCACAACTCCCCTATGCGCTTTTGGGAGCAAGACTAACGAGCGCCTCAACCGGCTTATCATAAACTTGTTGCGATAGAAACTCATGTCGCAACTCTAACCGCATCCGATCAGCCTCTTTTCTCATTTCCTCCTTTAATTCTTGACATATCTTACTTGTCATTTTAGCTTTGGTCTCTATGGGGGAGGAGGATGAGTGTCGTGGTGCAACTCCAAAATATAGTTTAATTCCAACCCCTTTTCCAGTTGCATGAACGCGACCACAGTGCTCAGGTCGTCCATTTGCTTCAATTAGGATATCGCGACGACCTTCAGGGACAAAATTACCTTAGGAGCTTTCCTCAACCAAGGAATCCTACAAGAGACCAAAATCATATAAGTTTTTAATATAATTAATGCTTGCAAAAGAGGATAAAAATAACTTACAAATTTTTCTAAGACTATCTTTGATTGCTTTGAACTAAATGCACCCGACTTTTTAATTTGGGCCATCTTCCATTTACGTGGCGCAAAGGTGGTGATGGAAGAGAAGTTACCCCTGTATCAATATCAGACCCAAACCCCTGTCTGGATTGCTCCTTTTCCACCATTAGTGATTGCTCAAGCTTTCGATACCCCGAACGAGACACTACGTGCAGGGTAACATTCTTTAAAACTATCTCTTGTGCTTTCTTCCAATGATCTTATCATAAATGAAATAAAAAAAGTGAATTAAATAATATTAAGTTATTAATTTTATATAAATAAAAATAGTTAAGTAACTTCACTTACCTTCTAAGCTTCACATTCACGGCTTTGAACAAAAAGACGCCATGTCTCTTCATGTTTGTACTTTAAACAAGGATTTTCGCCTTTAAGCTTGCCAAAAATATATTTCGTCGTCAGTGTTAACTTAAACTGACATAATTTAAGTTTGATATTGGATATAATCTTTGATCGAAGCAGTTCCACATTAGGGATTTCAAAATTTGTCTGCAAAATAATATCACCAAATTAAAATTAATCAATGAATATTAAAAAGCATTATATGATAATGATAATAATGTAAAGCTTACCCGAACATCCTCCTAAACCATGTTCCTATCGACCTCGGACACTTCATGCCATGAATTAATCAAAATGGAGAGTCTTTCACGAGAAACAACTCCAAGATAGTTGTTACATGCCTCAACATTAGGATCAGAAGACTCTCTAGTGTTGACGTTAATGTCAACATGTGTCTTCTCACCAACAACACATCTCAATGAGAGATGCTTCAATCTAGTAGGTCCTTTGTTGCCTCGTCCAGATCGGGGTTTGATTGGAGACTGATTGTCATCCATATCTGTGTTAAAAAATTAGATAACAAACATTAGTTAATCTGCATCGAAAGAAAATCATATAAAACAAATACAAAAAATTCTAAATGTGTATTATCAAAAATATTTCTAAATTTATTACCATAGTCGGTTGTGTAAATTCCTTCATTGTGGTCTTTACGGGTTGCATGTACATCATTAACTACATCGTCGTCTTTATTAATTCCCATTGGTGTGAATGAACGGGGGGTCACCATTTTCAATATCATTTATGGCCTCCCCTTGTTTTTCCCGTGTAAAACGACATTCCAATGTTCTGACATAGGATCTTTGACTTAGAAAACCTGAGATGCTTGTGGAGCCATTATAGTGGGTCATCTCGATACCTTATCTTTCGAAAGTCCACTAGTGTGAATCCCAATTCATCAATTTTAACCCCACTTTTATTGTCAACCCATTTATACTAGAAAATTGGAACGTAAAACTTAGTATAGTTGATGTAAGTTGATTTTAGGATTGTTCATTTAGGTGAAACTTTATATTTATGATTGAGATTGTTAGATAATTAATAGTGAAAACCTAACGAAAATTCCCATTGGACATTAACTTAACCAAGTGGTTAAGTAGATGTGAAGGTTCATTTCTCAAAGGGAAAAGGAAAACACAATTATAAGGTGAAGATGATGACAAGATATGGTGTGGAATTAAACAATGAAAACAATAACAAAAGGAAATGACCGAATAGAAACAAGGAAGAAAAACAAGAACATATTTATGAATTGAATGGAATGATAATGGAAGGAAAAGATGAAGGAAAAGGAAGTTTATGAGAAATGGAGTTTGAGATGATGAACACGCCACTTGGATGACGAAATGACTCCAAGATAAGTGTTGGAAGCCGCCACTTGAGAGCTCTCAAATTCTCACAAGATAAGACTAAACACTAAGAGGAACAAGCCTTACTAGCATCTCACACAAAATATGCAGAGTAACTTCTCTATATTTCATTCAACTTATTAAATACACTAGGTAGGCCTCCTATTTATAGGTGAAGGAGCCTTGGAGAACAAGCTAAAGGGGTAGGATGAGAAAAGAGAAAAAATGGGCAGCCTTAGGATTTGACTAAGTCAAAGAACAAGCTAAAGGGGTAGGATGGGAAAAGAGAAAAAATGGGCAGCCTTAGGGTTTGACTAAGTCAAACCCGCATCCTAGGCTTGTCCTTCTAGAAACTAGGTCAAAATGCCTTCCAAATGGACTAGGAACAAGCTAAAATGCTACTCACACCCCCTATTATGCTAAAGGTACCTTATTCTAGCATATATTTGCTATTTAGACCCCTAAAGTGAGCCCAATTTATTTAAAACATATTATAAACATTAAGAAGACTAGCAGGAAGAACTTTAGGTGCTCTGGTGCTTGTCCAATTCTCCCTCTGGTGACGTCTCTACTTTGAGATGACTTCTCATTGTGTAAATTAGCATCCTTAAGCATCTCCTTGTTGACTTGATTCGCATCAATAATCAACCTCACATATCTCTTCTATATACCCATAGTATGTCATTGATCCAAGTATATGATTTGTATCTTTCAAAGTGGAAAACTGCATTGACTTGGCTTCAAGAATAACACCAATAAGACGGAAGATCAAAGAAGTTTGATTTTTTCTTCCAAATGTTTGTCACGGATGACTTCTTTTTCGACTTACCGAAGGTGTGGTCTATGTTATTTACCTTTTCATAAACCTCAATATTAGTTAATAGAGTTGGTGGACTAGTAGTCTCTTGATGTCCATTAAAGGCTTGTTTCAACCTCCGGTAAGGATGATCACTTCTAAGAAACCTCCGATGTCGAAGACATACAGTCTTTCTTCCATGTTTCAATTCTTGAGAAATGATGTCTTCTTCGCATATTGAACATGCTTTATGACCCTTAACACTATACCCTGATAAGTTACCATATGTCGGAAAGTCATTGATGGTGCAAAATAACATGGCATGCATCTTGGATGTTTCATTAGAAAATCCGTCAAATACTTCAACACCCTGATCCCACATTAACTTCAAATCTTCAATTGGGGGACTTAGATAAACATCTATGTCATTTCCTGGTTGTTTTGGACCGGATATCATCATAGACAACATCATGTATTTTCGCTTCATGCACAATCTAAGAGGTAAGTTGTAAATAACTAGTAAAATAGGCCATGAACTATGACTCATACTCATATTACCAAACTGATTCATTTCGTGTGTAGCTAAACCAAGTTAGGTATTTCTTGATTCTTTACCAAACTCTATAAACTTATCATCAAATTTCCTCCATTGAATAGAATCAACTGGATGTCGATACATGCCATCACATTTCTTATCATGTGCATGTCATATAAGATTCTTAGCATCGTTTGGGTTTACAAACAAACACTTCATCCTTGGAATGATGGGAAAATACCACATAACCTTCATTGGGGGTCCATGCTTTAATATCTCTTCAATAGTATCATCATCTTTTTGTTTCAACTTATAACGTGATAACCCACACCTCGGACAACTTTTCAAAATTTTAAAATCTTTCTTGTATAATATACAATCATTAGGACATTTATGTATCTTTTTATACTCCATACCCATTGGACAAAAAATCTTTTTGGCTTCATAATTACGATTAGGTAGAGTATTTCCTTATGGAAGCATGCCCTTCAACAACTGAGGCAGTTACATGAAGCTTTTATCAGTCCATCCATTTATTGCCTTCAAATTCATCTATCTTAACACCACCGACAACCGTGTGAAGTTAGTTGATCCAGGATACAATGGAGTCTCTACATCGCTTGACATACTTCCATATCCATGCACTTCTACAAAAGACTCAGCTCCCACATCACAAATCATGTCCTCCAATCGATCATCATCTACATCATCATGTACTGCATCATCCATGGTGGACCCCACATATTCTTCAGTTACGGAAACACGTGGTAAATTTAATAATTCACCATGTCATGTCCAAGTTGTATAAGATTGAAGAAACCCATCACATAGAAGGTGCTCCTTGATTTTCTTAACATCCAGTATCCTTCCATTCAAACAGTTAACGCACGGACACCTAATCATTACTCCATCATGACCACTATTATTCGCGTTATGTTGTGCAAATTGTATAAATTCTTCTACTCCTCTTCGTACTCATCACTTAAGCAAACAAAATTAATCCAATTTCGATCCATTATATTATGTAATAGTCATTCAGGTGTTTACTAATGAGTGTGAAATCTCACGTTTGTCGAGAGTCGAACACCCCCAGACTCAATACCAGCACGTACCAATTGCCAAGGGTCGAAAACCCTCATACTCAATACCAAAACGTATCAATTGTCGAGGGTCGAACACCCTCAGACTCAATGCCAACACGATAGTTCTATTCTAACCTAACAACTAACATAATATAAATTAATAATAAATACTAAATATACAAATTAAAAATCATTTAATTAATTATGAATATTAAATAATATAAATCTATCTACCATCCAATAATTTAATAATTCTATTCTAACCTGAAAAAAAAATATAAATTTAAAAAATACAAATTAAAATAAATAAAAAATAAACAAATTAATAACATTATAAAAAATTTTAAAAAATATAAAACACCACCAACCTTATGAGGCAACGGTGGTGGTTAAGAGCAGTGCGGGACTGACATTGACAGCGGCAGCAAAGACAAAGCAAGACACAGTAAAAACCCAAACAATGCCAATGAAATAGTGGTGACTTTCTAGCAATGGCAGAAAACAAACAAATAAGAGAAATGGAAAAAATACAAAAACCAATGGTGAAGAAGAAGTAGAGAGCTCGAAACGACTCACCAATGGCACGAAGACAATGTAGGTTATGTGCATACAAGAAGAGAGGAAGCACCTATCAGAAGAACATAAGAGAAATGAAGCGCCAGAGAAAGGAAAGTATGAAAGCGTAAGTGGCGCGCTTTTGTGTTAGGGTAAAAAATGTTTTAAGAATGCGACTATTAGGTAAAGCCGCATTCTTAAACAAAACACTTTGTTTTAAGAATGTTGTTATTAGTTAAAGCCGCATTCTTAAATAAAGCGCTTTGTTTAAGAATGTGGCTATAACAAATAGTCACCTTCTTAGAGAAAATTAATTTAAAAAATGTCACCGCGTTTTCAATGACTGCGTTTGACCATAAAAACGCATTAAATGTAGGGTCGTTATTTTGATATTTTATACTAGTAGTCATCTCTCAAACGAACACTCGTCATTTGATTGTGCCGATAAAAAAAAACTCATCATTTGATTGAGTGAGCAAGCTAAGTTTACTAAAAGATACTTTACTCAACACTAGAAAAAAAAGTCATGAAATAAAAATTAATTTTAGAGACCAAAATAATTATAATTACTATTTGACTAAATTAGAGGTCATTTTATAAACTAAAAAAAAGTTATTGGTATCTAAAGTAGTTTTTATTATTAATAAAAAATTATAAAATAGTTTCTAAATTGATATCTAAACATTATCTACCAAAGTTTTAACTATTCACCACTTTATATTCTAAATTAGTCTCTATTACTATTTATAATCTAAAACATTAGTAGTTAAAACCTTGATAGTTAGTTTCGATACCAAATTAGAAACCATTTTTATAATTTTTTATTAATAATAAATGCCATTTTTTTTAGATACGAATAATTTGTTAGTCTCTACAATAAAATCTAATTTAATCAATATAGTAATATAGTGACTAATTATTTTTTGTCTCTAAATTTGATTTTTATTTAATGATTTTCTTGTAGTACAAACAATATTCTTCCTTTACATATAACATGTTTATTTCTTAATAATGTTCTCAATATTATATAATGGTATTATAATGTATTATTTCTTAAATATCGGTTATGGTTGTTGGCTATTTAGGAAATATGTATGTGCTTGATAATTGATTTAATGAGATAAGATGTGGTTATGAGACATGTAGTTACTTGAGAGGTATGTAAAAAAAAAAAGACTTTACCTAGAGGATGGTGAATGTATGTTTTCAAAACTTTTCTATTGACTAATAAAACTTTAGGAAATTTTCTTGAAAAAATTCATATAAATATTAGAACATAAAGAGTTTAAATATAAAAGAGAATACAATAATGAATGAAACTAATATTTTTATAATGCTTCAATTATACCTAAATATACCTTCAGTTTCAATCACCACAATCTTAGTCAGATTGTTTCACTGTCATGAAATTCAAATTTCAACCACACCTTCACATATAAATTATGCAATCATTCAAGATATACAACTTTCTTAAACATCTATCTGAAAAGTTACAAAAGCATGTAGAAACCTACTACATGGAACACCAAACCTAAGTGAAAATAAATAAAAAATATACAAAAAGATATCAATCGATGTGATGGATATTCCAAAAGGAATAATGACAAGGTATTTTTAGAGACTCCTCTTTTGTTTATGATTTTTGAATAACAATTTAAGGTGAGAACCCAAAGAAGATTCCCACTGGACACGAACTTAACCAAGTGGTTAACTAAGTGTGAAATTTCACTTCTAGAAGGCAAATAGAAAAACACAAATATATGGTGTGGATTATGCAATGGTGCAAAAATAAAGAACAAATGAAGCAAGAAATGAATGAAGATGACCAAATAGTAAAGACATAAACAAGAACATAAAGATAAAAGGAAAAAAAAAAGAAAGGAAGAAGCAAAAAGAATAAAAGGAAAAGATGAAGAGATTAAAGAAAACTTATGGATATGGAGATGGTGTCACGTCACTTGGAGGGTGGGAGGGATAAGTGGTGCAAATCCGCCACTTGAAGTGCACTGCACTCAAGATAAGACCCAAATAAATGGAGTACTCACACTCACAAAAACATTCACGCAATGTTTCTTTACTTCATTCAATTTCAATGTGTAAAACATGAGGCAAGACACCCTATTTATAAGGAGAGGTGACTTGGAGAACAAGATGAGGGAAAGGTAGAAAAGTCCATGAAGAGGGGCGACCCTAGGGTTGACCGACGTCAATGTCGCACCCTAGACATAGTTTTTAGAAGCTAGGGTTTCCCTTCCTCAACCTAAGTGTCGTGTCTTAAAAAGGTAGACTTGGACAAGCCCATTTCGCTAAGTACACTCCCATTTATGCTATGTGAACCTATTTTAGCCTATTATTCTATTTGGACCCCCAAAGTGAGTCCAATTTATTTACATAACTTCTCTTGTCGAAAGATAAGAAGGAAAAACCTCTTATATTCATGTTTATATCTAGTTCTTCTTCTGTTGATGCTCTCTTAAGGTTTGGTGGGGCTTGACTTTGTATACTGAGATAACTGACCTTTTTGTGAAGTACTTGATGTATCCTTATTCATCTGCTGGTTGTTGTGGTTTGTATCATGACCCCCAGGTTGGAAAGAATTCATCCTCGAATTTAGAACTCTTGAAAATAACATAGTTAGTTTGTTCACTCGATTTATATATGTGAGTTGTGAAGCAGACTTATGTTCATTGATTTTTAAGAGTTTGGGTGGAATGGTTCTAGTTACATGTAATGTTTCTAGAGAATGTGTAGGATCAAAGGGAATTTGGTGTGAAAAGCTTCTTATAAGGTGTAAACCTTTAGAGGGATTTTGAAAAATATTCTCAACTTTCTCTAACAAATGTTGCATGTAATTAGAGCTATGAATAGATAAACAAGAGAAGGAAGGAAAGTACTGAAGTGAGCCGACAATTTTTATTTTTGGACGGATCAACATTACAGATTTAACCACGTTTGGTGAGGTGATGAGACCCGTTTTGTTATTTTCATCATTTTTGCTTTGTTTTATTTGATCTTTATTGACCTCTTTTATCATTATGGTTCTTTCGTTTGGACAATTGACAGCTATGTGCCCAAAACCTAAACATTTAAAACATTTTTTGTGTTGAGGTTTTGGTGGGTGACTTAGGGATAGAGATGGAAGGTTTGTCTTTAGAAACTCTTTGGTCAAAAGTGGTTTCTTTTGAGAAAATGGAAGGAAAAGTTTTTGTAGCAATTATTTTGTGTATCCTTCCATGAAGATTTGTAGTAGGCATCATTATGAGTATTTTTTAAAGTTGTTTTCTTCAAAATTTGTGATTCCACCTTGATGGCGAGGTGAACCAACTTCTTTAAAGAAGAGTACTCATGTAATTATACAATATCTTGAATTTCTCTCCTCAAACCACTCACAAATCTAGTTATCTTTGACTCTTCACTATCATGCATATTAATTTTAGTCAAAGTGGTTTCTAAATCCTTGAAGTATTCATCTATCGTCTTAGGTCCGTGATGAAGTCGTTGGAGCTTCAACAAGAGTTCCTTCCTATAATGAGGAGGAACAAACCATGCGCACATGCATAACTTTAAATCACTCCAAGAAACCACGATTGGCTTCTTATTTAGTACAATATCCATTACAGTCTGATGCCACCATTGCATGGCATAATCAGAAAATTCTAGGGAAACTAGCCTAAATTTTTGGTCCTCTTCGATCTCATACACATTAAATATTTGTTCTACTTTAGCTTCCCATCCTAAGTATACATTAGGGTCACTTTTCCCACTAAAACTAGGTAACTTTACACATGGAAAAGAATTCTTTGGTTGATGTTTGTGTTGATGGCGCCTCTCTTCAAAATTGTGCGCTCTCCAATCTTGTTCTTCCTCTTGACTCCTATAGTGCATATGATGTCTAGTAGCTCTTCTAGGCTTCCATCTCCTTTCTCTATCTTACCTCTCTTGAGTATCCTCTAGCCTTTTCATTCTTTCTACTAGCTGCCACATTTTCTCTTCTTTGTGGGCCAAGATCCTCTTAGCATGTGTAAGCTCTCCCAAAAGACGTGCCTTTAGAGGAGATTGTGGTTTAGAAGATTCTCATGAAGATAAATGATACATGATATTGCAAAAGAAAGCAAACAATTAGTGAAAATAATTAATGCACTCACTTATGTGTATCCCTTGGCTATTTAGTAAAGGATGGAAAAAAGGTTAACTTCACCCAAGAAAGGTTTTGCAATTTTTCCAAAAGGTCTACACTTGGTAGCCACATTTCAAGTGAAAGAGGTCAAAGCTCTTAACACTTTCTCACCAAAGAAAACCCCCAATAAAACTTAAGAAAGATTTGAAGACAAGCAAGAAAAGTTTAAAGAAAGAAAGCTAAACCAAATTGGAATTAAGATAATGACAAAACTGAAATCAAGACAAATAAGAAAACCACTTTTAAGACTCAAAGAAACTTACTTAAAATTTTGATTATGAAGTTTTGATGTCCTTAGAAATTGTAAAAGCATGAAGGATAAAATTCCACAAAGATGAAAACAATTTGCCACATAAAAAGAATCATTTTTTTAGTAATTTTGAACTTGAAAAGTGAATTGCACTAACTTTTTTTTTTTTGTCTTTGCTTTTGTTTTATGGATTCAAAATGTCCATAATCTTGGCATGCATATTTTATTTCACTTTCAATTTTCACAAATAGATTGGGATTCAATTCATATGATCACTTGAATTCTTTGTTTGGAACTAAATCAACTTCTACTCAAACAAATTTCTAGTTGCTTTTAGTTCTTCACAATTAAAATCAAACTAAGTAGAAAGGACTTAAAGATTCCTAGAACACTAATAATACTTAAGCAAAATAAGTAAGGAAAGAAAAAGAAAGACACAAATAATTCAAAAGCAGAATTGTAAATGACAAGAATTTAAAGGCGAAATTGAAAGGTGTTTAATTGTAAAGCATAATTAAATTGCTGGAAGATAAAAGCAATATTGGAATTTAAAGCAAAAAATCAACTTTGAAAAGATAAGTACAATTAGAACCATGCTCTGATTACCACATGATGTGAGTTGATTTTAGGATTGCACATTGTTATGGTTTTCCCTTTGTTTATGATTTTTTAATTAAGTAAAATATGGTGATAAACTCAAAGAAGATTGTCAATAGACACAAACTTAACCAAGTGGTTAAGTAAGTGTGAAGGTTCTCTTCTAGAGAGTAAAAGAGAAAACACAATATAAGGTGAAGATGATGATGATTGCGAAATTAAAGAGCATAAGATAGAAATGACCAAATATGAAAAGACAAATAAAGAACTTGAATGGAAAGACAAGGCGTAAATGAAGGAAGGAAAAAGAGAAGTAGTGAAAGAAGCTTATGGAGGAGATGACTATGGAGGGGTAACGCCACTTGGAATGGTGGATGGTTCCAAGATGAGTGGTGAGGAAAGAAAAATAGAGTTTCCTCTTTTGTTTATGATTTTTGAAATTAATAATTTAATGCGAGAGCCCAAAGAAAATCCTCACTGGACACGAACTTAACCAATTGGTTAAGTAAGTGTGAAGGTTCACTTCTAAAGGGCAAATAGAAAAACACAAATATATGGTGTGGATGATGCAATGGTGCGGAAATAAAGAACAAATGAAGCAAGGAATGAATGAAGATGACCAAATGGTAAAGACGTAAACAAGAACATAAAGTTAAAGGAAAAGATGCAAGGAAGAAGCAAAATGAATAAAAGGAAAAGATGCAGAGATTAAAGAAAGCTTATGGATATGAAGATGATGTCATGCCACTTGGAGGTGGGAGACTCCAAGATAAGTGGTGCAGAGCCCCCACTTGAAGTGCACTGCACTCCAGATAAGACCTAGATAAATGGAGTACTCAAACTCACAAAAACACTCACGCATAATTTCTTTACTTCATTCAATTTCAATGTGTAAATACATGAGGCAAGACACCCTGTTTATAGGGAGAGGTGACTTGGAGAGAAAGATGAGGGGAGGGTAGAAAAGTCCATGAAGAGGGGCGGCCCTAGGGTTGACCAAGGTCAATATCGCCCCCTAGACCTAGTTTCTAGAAGCTAAGGTTTCCCTTCCTCAACCTAGGTGCCTTAGTCTTGAAAAATTAGGCTTGACACAAGCCCATTTCGCTAAGTACACTCCCATTTATGCTATGTGAATCTACTTTAGCCTATTATTCTATTTGGACCCCAAAGTGAGCTCAATTTATTTACAAACTTCTGATATTCATGTTTATATCTGATTCTTCTTCTGTTAATGCTCTCTCGAGATTTGGTAGGACATGATTTTGTATACTGAGATAACTGACTTTTTTGTGAAGTGTTTGATGTATCCTTAGTCATCTGCTCGTTGTTGTGATTTGTATCAATAACAAATGTCTTTAAGTAGAAACTTCTTTCAAATATTTCAAAAGAAAAACTCATTTATGTTAGAGATTCTTGAAAGCTAAAAAAGTTATTGTATTTTTTTCACTTCTTAACATAGAATTTTGCAACAAAACTTTTATGTAAATTTATATATAACTGATATAATCGATTATATTTAAATATAATTGATAATATTGTTTGCAATTGTATTTAGGAATAACCTAATAGATTATTTCAATAATAATAGATCATCAATGAAACTTTATTTGAACAAAAGTCTACATATAAATTTGTTTATAATTGACTATTTCCCTATAGACAGTCGATTATGACATAAGGTAATAAACTATTTATAAAAAGCAGTGCAATGTGTAATCACAAGATGATTAATTATATTTTAACATTATTAACTAATATGTTTTAAAACTATTTGTAAAGCAATTTCATAAAAGGTTTAAGTTCTACCAAATGCAATGGAATAAACATTGCATGCGTAAACTAATGCATGAATTATAGTCGTTCACACATGAAAGAAAAAAAAATTAAATTAAGGTACATCATCAAAACCAAACTACATTTTGTTAATTACGGTACACAAAGATTGAAGGCTACTTTTAAAACTCTTTTCCTATTAGTTCTGTGTTTATGTAATTTGAGCAACAAATTAATTACTCAAGCAATGTAAATCTAAGTGACTCTCAAGTGACAATGTTAATTACTTGTACTAGTCAAATTAATTATCTCTTCACTTAGAAGATTGTTGCTCAAATACTTATTTGACACTCAACCAAAGGATTTCAATGAGTGAGTCATGATAGAATTGTATCAATTCTTTCTCCTACTTAAGAATATGACTCATCTCATTCAAACGGTATATTTAGTTGTATTGAAACTAATATAAAGAGAATAATAAATGTTCTATTTCATAATATACTTTATAAGTATAAAGGATTTATATGTTTGTATATGTAATATTTATATTTTATTTTATTTTAATAATGATAATGATTTCGTTATACTATTGAATAGATATTAAATATAATATATAAATATTATAATTATTCATTACAAATTTCAAGATTTGGTTTTAAAAGCATATTCATGTTCATGAAAGAATCCAATTTAATTTATTGAAACAATTGGAGATGAGTTGCTCATGTATTGATTCCAAGACTAGGAGACACATTCCTATCACTGCAAGAACATAATTAAATAGACATCAACTTTAACGATTGAAAATAAGTAGTTGTTATATTAACAACATTAGATACTATTTTAGAGACTACAAAAATTATTGGTATCTAAATTAGTTTCTATTATTGATAAATTATTTCTAAATTGGTATCTAAGTAGATACCAAGGTTTTAGATATCATGTTTAAAATCTAGATAATTGGTAGTTAAAACTTAGGTAGCTAATTAAATATCAATTTAAAAACTATTTATCAATAATAGAAACTAATTTAGATAACAATAATTTTTTTAATCAATAAAATAATATCTAATTTAATCACTATATAAACTAATAATTTTTTGTCTTTAAAATTGGTTTCTATTTAATATTTTCTAATAGTGTATACTAATTAATTTCAATTATAAGTTTTATTTTCTTAAAAGTCCTTAATATAATAAGTAATCTCTTGGTCATCTTGATGGGGGGTGATGTTGTGTTAGATATCTATTTTTCATCCCTAATGAAGATTCTGGGTAGGTTTGATGGTGACTTTAGGAGCTAATGGTAGGATAAACTTACATTTGTTCCATCCATGACTGCAATCATGGTTATATATTTGTTTTTTATTCTTTATTTTTAAACTAAAATAATGCTAATAAAATATTTAGATCAATTCGTAAGATAAGTGAGTTTATGCTTCTACACTTGTTAAATATTATAAAGATAAACTATAATTTGGAAAGGTTCTTTTAACAAGGCATTATTCAGGCCACATATAGTGTTCTGAAAAGGAACAAATATGTTTAAGAAAAATAACACCATTTAACTCACATCTAGATTGAATTATTTTCTTATGCAAATATCTAGCTTTGACTTCTAAGCCATTTGAGAAAAAAAAAATGTAAATAAACAAAACACTTGTAAAAGAGAAGTTGGTTCTGGTTTATATTCTGTTCATGATAATTATACATGATTTTAGTTCAAATCTAACATTTTCTTTTCATTTTCTTTCGATTGATCAGGGTAGAAAAAGAAAAGGAAAAGGAAAAGTGTGAAGTGTTTAAGAGGTTTAATGGCTCGTATAATTTATTAATATAATGATCGGTTTAAGTAATACACGTTTGTTTCTCTTAAATAACATTTGTTATGATTCTCTTTAATAAATGTTTCCCATATGAATATATTTGTGTCAAAAAAATATATGTTTTCTTAAATTTGATTTAAGTTTACTTTTAGGTTTTAGAATTAAAAATTGATTTTTTAATCTATAATTTAATCATTTTTGTTTAAACGTAGGCATAATGAATTTTTAAAATAAAAATAATCATATAATGAAGAGTTTAATTATAATAACTAGATTACCAATTAAACAAATTGCAATTGTTGGATATATACAAGCAGAATCTTTAAAAAAAAATAACGGAAACAAACTTTTTTAAATTATAAAAAAGTAATTTTAAATTTAGAAACTAAAAAAAAACTGATTTTTAGTTTGATGAACTAATTCTTTTTTTTAAAAAAAATTAACTTTATAAACACAGAAAATTTTTCTATTTAAACAAGTGTATTTTTCACACAACAAAATTAATAAGGAGGAAGTCGAAGACAATTTCAAAAGGTGATAAAACATCTATAAAATATTTGACATATGAGAGGACGGTTTTAAATTGAAAAAGAGATAGATAAACGATTTTTTTTTATATTTCAGTCATTTTTTATTTTTTAAATATTTACTAAATAACTAACTATTCTTATAATTATTTGAAAACTATTTAAAAAAAACTAATATACTATCATTTCGTAAAAAACAGTTATCAATTTTAAATGTGGAGTAGTTTTTCAAGAGTGAAACGAGACCACGTGAAACAATTTTTTTTTCATATCTCTTAAAAATTATAATTTTTATCTCTTCTTATTATTTAATTTAGTTGACATCTTTTATTTAATTTTTAATATCAAATATAAATATATATATATATATAAATGATAAAATTATATAAATGCGAATAATAAACATTAACTATAACTATATATAACTATGTATAATATTTATATGTATATTTGGTTTGTAATAATGGAGAAGTTGCAATGAAAGAAAACAATGGTTATAAAAAGGTCCACGTTTATGAATTAGGTTGCTCCACTCAAAAACAATTGTTCATTGAAGTAATTAGTAGTTAAATGAAGCAATTGTAGGGTCATGATTAATGAATATCCAAACACCTAAATTTATTATTATTGAGCATATGATAACGTAAGAGAAGTTAGTGTGATTGAGAGAGCAAAAACAGAAGAAATATAGAATAGAAGGCATATCCAAATCCACCAATTGTTTATAGGTGTAGAAGATGTCAACGTTATTTATTATTCATTCATGTGTTTCCTCTACCGTTCATGTCAAATCAATTCCATTATTTTCTTATCACAATCACACCATATTTGTTTACTTTAAAGAAGAAAATTTATGTTGTTCACGTGTATAGTTTACCATCATAATATCTCATCATATAATATCTTCCTGCACTTTCCCAAACCTACCAATATAACCAACACATTTATTACTATATATTGTTAAGTATGATTAAAATACTCAATTCTTTCTTTTTAACTACCAAAATTATTTAAACACCACACTTAAATATGTTATTTTTTCTACCTAATAAAATTGATTTTTAATTTTAGTCTAAATTTTATATTTTTTTAGATACTTATAGTAAGAAATTAGTAGAATAAATTTTTACTGTAAATGAAAAAATATTCAGAAAATCTAAAATTTAAACTAAAAACGAAAATTAATTTAATATAAAAGTACAAGAACGAAAAATATAAAATATACTTAATTCAATAATTAATTATTATATTGATTAAATTAGATATTATTTTATAAATTAAAAAATTATTAGTATTTAAATTAGTTTATATTATTAATAAAAATTTATAAATTAGTATTCAACATTAATTACTAAAATTTTAGTTATTAACTATTTTAAATTCTAAATTAATTAATTAAAATATTAAAATTTAATGTTAAATACTAATCTATAAAATTTTACTAATAATAAAAACTACTTTAAATATTAATAATTTTTATTTTATAAATAATATTTAACTTAATTATTATAATAATTAATTATTTTTTATTTAATTATTTTCTTGTAATAAATATATATAATATTATAATAATATTTTTATACACGATTATATATGTATATACTATAAGAAAAATATGATATAAAAATTAATTTTAAAGAAAAAATAATTAGTTGCTATAGTATCTAAATTAGAGATATTTTAGAAACTAAAAAAAAGAATTAGTTTCTAAATTAGTTTATAGTATTGTTAAATGATTTTCAAATTGGTATCTAATTAGTTTCTAAATTTGGTAAAAAAACATTGATTGCTAATTAAATACCAATTTAAAAAGCATTTAACAATAATAGAAACTAATTTAGAAACCATTTTTTTTTAGTTTCTAAAATGATCTCTAATTTAATCACTATATCAACTAATTATTTTTTGTCTATAAAATTGATTTCTATTTCATGATTTTCTTGTAGTGATATATATATATATATATATATATATATATATATTTGTTATTTGAGCAAATATATAATTAGTTTAAAATAATAAGCACTGGTATATAAGATTTTAATTAGTTTTAAATGTATTTTAGATGATTATAAAATGGCTTCCTTTCGATAATTAGGAAATATATTTTATGTTTCATATTAATTGAAGAAAATTGAACATGATTTAAAAAGTTTTGAAAAATATCTTAAACGGTTGACTAATTGAAAAACTATAACCTAATATAACTCAAAAGTAGAAAACTAGGTGTGATGGAATGAAAAAAATACATATGAATATTAGGATAAAAAAACGTAATAATTATTTTTTATTGCAATAAACATGATAAAGTCGGTGTGAGGTAATGGATATTTTGATAATAACTTATAATTGTTATTTTCAATACGTTAAGCTCGTTCTGTTTGAGCTGTTAAACTGTTGAATAAGATATAGAAGGGGCAAACAGTCCCTCGGTATTTTTTAAAAATTAAAATTAAATTATTTTAAAAATTAACTTTTCATATTATATTATTTAAAATATATAAATATGAAACAAAATATTGGTGATCCCATAATTTTATGGAGTTGAGTTAGATCTAAAATTCATTTTATAATATAAAATATTATAATTTTAAAATTAGTTTTTATAATTCAAACTATGACAAAAAAAAATATGATTTATGAAGTAACTGTGTACAGGGTCAGATCAAAATAAGCCACCCCTACTAAAATTAGCCCACAAATGGCAAAGGCTAGCTCAAAGCCCTTATAGTGAGGTAATCTCACCACACTAGAATAATAGTATTAAATATCTTAATTAAGATATAATTCCTTTCCCCTAACTAGAATTGGAATATTTTATGTATTAGGCATATAATACTAGATGAACTATTTTTCTTTATAAATGAGTATACAAAACAACACTGATTTTTACTAATCATATTCAAAACTATTCCATTATTCCAAATTTAATTTTGGTGTCTTTTTCAAATGAATGAAATATAATTTTAATAATATGTTTTGAAAACTTATACATGATAATCCACATTAACAGAAAATTTAAAATATTTTTCAATAAAATATATATTGTTTGAATGGAAAAAATTAAATTTAAAAAAGTGATTTGATTATTTTAAAATTTTATAAATTTATATTTGATCTAAAAAATAAGAATTAGAATATTTTCATACTTTTTCTATTATTTGTTTATACTCTTTTTTATTGATTTGATGATAACATTTAACTATTTTTTTATAACATTTTTTGTTGATTTGATTGATAACAAGTTGGATCGATTTTGATCCAGATGTCATTATTTTGGTCACGATATTATTAATGTACCATTTTCTTTTCTAAATGACGTTGGTATGATTTTCTTTAAGTTAGAATCGATTATAATTATTTTTTATTGATATTATTAAGGTGATTAAGCTGAAATCAATCTATTACCGGACAAAATCATTATTAGACTTAATTACAGGAATATAATCACTATTAATGAGTCTATAATTAGACTTAATTATAGGAATATAATCATTATTAATGGGTCTATAATTAGTCTTAATT
>Ga0123342_1003530_pt1 | contig 25004 bp, 14 predicted proteins | sample Turbeawhitnodule_FD_89960 | JGI IMG/M metagenome (GOLD analysis project Ga0123342, IMG submission 89960) | Root nodule microbial communities of legume samples collected from Mexico - Turtle bean Mexico white nodule | ecosystem: Host-associated > Plants > Roots > Nodule | place: Mexico: Nepantla... | reverse complement strand
ATATATGTAAAAAAGAGTATATATAAAAAATAAAAAAAACACACAAAATATATATATAAAAAAAAAAATATATATATATATATATATATATATATATATATATATATATATATATATATATAGGTAGGTGATGAATAACTAGGACGAGGATAGATGAATGAGAGGTTTCAGTGTTGTTGTTCCAATCCTATCTCACAAACCTTGACGGGAAGGCCAAAACTAAAGGTGGCAGTGAGTCCAGGAGAGAAACGAGGGTTTCCACAAGATGGTTCCACCAACTGGATGTGGAACTTCCGAAGCAATGAAAGTGAGACAGTTTTGAGCTCCATCAGAGCCATTTTCTTCCCCACACAAACCCTCAACCCTGCTTGAAAAATCGGGTACTTGAACGGACACTTGGGGTGGAACACCCCATCCTTCAACCACCTTTGTGGCCTAAACTCCAAACAATCACAACCCCATATTTCTTCCAACCTCCCCATGGCATAGGGATGGTAAGTAACCCTAGTTCCACTCTCCACTTTCGTCCCATCGGGTAACACATCCTCCTCCAAACAAAACTTTGAATCAAACTGAATCGGTGGAAACAGCCTCATACTTTCATGCATCGCAGCTTCCAAATAGTGCAATTGCTTAAGCTCTTGGAAGCTCGTGAGATCCTTATGAGGCCCAATCACTCGATCTGCCTCCACACGTATCTCTGATTCAACTTCTGGATGTTTCCCCAACAGATAAAAGAAGCTGGTGAGAGCCGAAGCCACTGTGTCACGACCCGCCAATAAAAAGCTCACAACAATGTCTCGTAAGTACGTGTCGTCATCGTGGACCGTGCTCATGAACCGCGACAACAAGTCCTTGTTTTCAGAGAAACCCATTTCGCGCTTCTGCTTTATGACCTCTCTGGCCAACGCGTTAATCACTTCAACCGCTTCCCTAAGCCGTTTCTCGCTCCCCACGTTGAAAAACCTCTTCGCCTTCCACACAGAAGGCGAGAAAGCCATGGCTCTTTCCGCAGACAGCTTCGACGCCAAGTCAAAGCAAACCGCGAACTCGGACATCGGCAAAGACCTCTCCAAACATTTAGGGTCCAACCCGAAGGAGAAACGGCAAATGCTGTCGAAGGAGAATCTCCGGAACACGTCCTGCAGGTCCAACACGACGCCGTTTCGAGTTGACGCGTGAAGGAGCGGGACGAGTCTGTTATGGATTTCGCTCTTGACGATTTCGAAGCCGAAGAAGGTTATGGCGTGGTTGTTGAGTTCGAGGGTGGCCATCTTCTTCTGGAAGCGCCACGCATCGCCATCGACGTTGAAGATTCCTTTGCCGAGGAAGTCACCGAGGATGGCAGAGAAGGGTTTCCCCTTGGGAAAGTTGTGGAACCTGGTCTTGAGAATGTACTCCACGTTTTCCGCGTTGGCCGTGATGGTGTTGCGCAACACGTGGATGTGGATGGTTTTGGTGGGTGAGGTTTGGAGGAGGTGGGTGTACCAGTCGCAGAGGTTGTGGAAGCACTGGGACCAGCTTGAAGTGAGGTAGGCCTGGCACGTTTCGCAGCTGCAGATGATGTTCTTTCGGTGAGAAACACGCACGATTGCGATGAGAAGAAGGAGGATGGTGAATGAGAGGAGAAGAGAAGAGACATAGACGTGGTTGCTGAAGAACTGCAATGGAGAGGTGGTACCTAAGGGTTGGAATTCCATTGATGGAAGATGGAAGATGGAAGGAGAGAAAGGAGGAGGATGAAGAGGGGGACAAGTAGGATTGCCATTTGTTACAATTCTTATTTATTCTTTGGATCCTCACGTGGTAGGTTAATTTTTTTTTTTCAAAACCTAAACTTTATAAAGAAAAACACAGTGTGTGGAATTGATATATTTTTCTTTTTGTGCAAATTAACTTAAGTTTAATATTTATCCAAAATTAACACATGCTTCCCATTTCTAACTTTTCTTGAATACATTAATTATAGCATTGGCGCATGAGTAGCATTGGTGGTCCCTTGAGTGTACGTAGCAAGCTAGGCCTCTCTGTAGTAGTATCTTTTGTTTTTTAGTTTGAACCTGGTTTTGGAGTGGAGCGTAAGGGCTGGAGAAGTTTTTTATATAGTTTTTTTGGAATTATCTGATGTATTTCTGCATGTATTGTAGGTAGTTTTATTAGGAGTTATTTATGTAAGGGTCAGAACATCCATAAAGTATTCCGTTTTATTTAATTAATATATTGTTAAAAAAAAAAACATTCTCTATCCTCAACTAGTGTTGATGATTTATTTTTATTAAAAAATTATTTATTATCTTTAATAGAGTCCCCTCTCTAAATTATAACTTTCTTAACTACAAAACTTTAATTCATGAACATTCTAGATATTTATAATTTAGAATGATTTAATCTTGATTAAATATTTATATAATAAGTGAATAATTAAAATAAATTATATTTTATTATTTACTGTTATATATTTTAAGTTAATTGATAGCACCTTCACGAGAAATATACGAGATATATTAAGTGAAACATATTTTTTAATTTGATTTACATTAGTAACTATCCTTTTAATTAGTTCATAATGGACCTTTTTCTACACAAATAATTCATAGAAATTAAACTTAATATTTTTCAAATAAGTGAAAGCTTAACTATACTAACTTAAAGAGTGTGATACTTTAACACTATTAAAAACAATACTAAAAGACAAAATACATTCAAATAACAATTTAAACTAATAATATTTTAATTATATTTATTTTTGTTTTTTAATTTAAAATCTTAATATGTATACATTATTGTATTATTAAAGTTGATAGTGTAATTTTTTAGTATTGTGAAGATATTCTTTCTGTAAGTTGATACGTTGTTACGTAGTTGAGTGGTAGACAAATGCTGCAACAAAAAGTGAATGAGTTCAGAAAAGCATAAAGAAATAAGTTAAAAGAAGGGGTTGATGAAGCTTGGACAGAAAACTAAGGGCATAAACAACGTTCGTCGGAGACATGCGCTGCATCGTCCATGATGTTTCGTATCGTAGCCCGAAGCCACATCACCTCATCACGTGCTCAATTTTGAGGACACCACCAACACATCTTCTCTGACACTTCCTTCATTACTTCTCATAATATATATTTTTTTAAACATAGGAACAATCATATTTTTAAAAAGTGAAGAGATTAATTATTCTGAAATGTTTATTTTAGTTTAATTAAAAAGTATAATTTTGGATTATATTTAAAATTATTTTTCTTATTTAAATTGGTATTTTGATTTTTAGCCTATATTTTTTATTTAAGTTGGATTTGGGATATTTATTTAGTATTATGTTTTTGTTAGGTATTTTAAGTTAGAAGGTTCAGACACTTCTCTTAAATGATGTATTTGTGTCGGATACACGTATCGGATATCGATACTCGTAAAACATTCGTAGTACACGTATCAGTGAAGTATCTAATTTAAAAAATATTTGTTGGATTTCTAACAATTTTTTTTTATGATTCTAATACAATTTAAAAAAAAATATTAATTTTCTAAAAACTCAAATTTATTGTATCACTTTTTAGTATGATTATAAAAATAAGAAACAAATCATTTTGAACTAGTAATGAAAAGTATAATTTTACTAAAAAAATATAATTATATAATATATATATATATATATATATATTTATGTCCCTATATCCTATATTTTAGAAGTGATTCGTATATTCGTGTCTATTAAAAAAAAAGTAATAACTTAGTTTAACAGTGAAAAAAGTGAAAACTTAATTTGTTTTACTCTGTATAAATGTTAGATTATTTATGAGGTAATTCTTATTTTATTTATTTATTTTTAATAATTTTTTTAAAAAATATTGCTTTTAAAATTACACACATCCGTTTATAATTCTAAGGTGATATAATATAATTTTAAAATTAATAAAAAATTGTTTCTCTCCAGTTATAATATGACTAGATATCAACATTATTTTTTTTCTCTTTCAAAAAAAAGATTGCCTCACTATCACATCATTTCTTTTTTTTTTTTTTTTGGTCACATTACCTTTAATAAATAGTTTTCATCACCCTTCTAATAATGATGTGATACAATTATCAGCACTTTAATTATTACATGCTAGGTTTTGTTGCTTTCGGCTTCGACAAATTCTTAATTAATAATATAAAGCGTATAACTTGTAATTTTTAATAGAATTTTGCGTGAAAATAAGTATGACCGAATCGAATCGGTCTTTATTAGGTCTAAGTTTCGCTTGATACAATCATTCTGAAAAATATACATTTATAAATAAAAATTAACGCTAATTAATTAATAGAATTAAATTGTATCATATTTGTAATGAATTTTAATATAGCTTAAATTTTCGACAATTTATTATTATTTTTTAATTAAAATGTTTAGTGTCAATTTAATCCAACTTAACGTTTGTTCAGTTTAATGTTAGTTAAAATCTACTTTAATATTATTTTAAATTGCATTAGTTTGATCGATGCTAGTAATAATAATTTTAAAAAAATATATCCTGCAATGTCTTTATCTTTAACAAAATAAAATATAAAAAAGTAGAAAAAAAAACTTAAATAGTGAATGAATACTATAAAACATTATTTAATTATCGATAAAAATTTATCGACAAGTTTATATTTATCAGTAATTTTTTAATTATTAATGAATTCAAATCCGTCAATAATTAACGATAAATTTAAAAATTAAAAAAAAAGTAAGTGTCAATCAATATTCGTTGTGGACATCAAAATTGTTAAAGTTATTAAAGTTAAAATTATTATTTTGGTTAAAAAATATATTTGAAGTCAGGTTTACTATATACAAGAGGTGGTAGTCATTACACAAAAATCATTTAATAATTAGTTAATAATTATGTTATGATTCTTATTATATTATTATTATTAATATTAATAATATAATATTATTCATATTAACATTATTAATAATATAGTAATTATTATTAATATTAACATTATTACTATTAGTATTAATATTATTATTATTTATATTATTAATACTATTATTATTATTATTATTATTATTATTAATCTTATTGTAAGTACATCACCAATAGCTTAGCTAAAGGACACAAATAGATTTACTTCACATATACAAAATATACACAACTAAGTCAATTTTTATTAAATAAATTATAGTGAATTATTTAAATATATTACAGTAATTATTTTTTAGTGCATACATAATCATTGGTTAATACTGGTTATCTGTTTTTTTGCCTTACATAATAAGCTTTATATTTACTTTAGACAAATAGTAGACTAGTATGTCAAATTCATTTAATATTTATTACATCGACAGTGTATAATATTATGTATTTTAATTTTAAATATTTTTATTTTATTAACGTTTATTATATTAAATACTATTTTAGGGAAAAAAAATTATTGATATCTAAATTAGTTTCTATTATAAATAGTTTATAAATTAATATATAATTAATTAATAGGATATAACTATCAATTATTTAAATTCTAAAATTGGTAACTAAATCCTAGGTAGCTAATTAAATATCAATTTAAAAATTATTTTTCAATAATAAAAATTAGTTTTAGAAATCAATAATTTTTTTACTTTTTAAATTAACACTACAAGAAAATCATGAAATAAAAATCAAATTTTAGATACCAAAATAATTAGTTGCAATAGTAACTAAATTAGAGACCATTTTAGAAACTAAAAAACAAATTGGTTTCTAAATTAGTTTTTTATTGTTAAATAGTTTTTAAATTGGTATCTAATTAGCAACTAAGATTTTAGAAACCATATTTAGAAACTAAATAATTGGTAGTTAAAACCTTGGTTGCTAATTAGATACCAATTTAGAAACTATTTAATAATAATAAAAAATAATTTAGAAACCAATTTTTCTTTTAATTTCTAAAATAGTCTCTATTACAACTAATTATTTTGATTTCTAAAAATTAGTTTTTATTTCATAATTTTTTTTAGTGTAATATCTAGTTTAGTTAATATAGAAACTAATTATTTTTTGTGTTTAAAATTAATTTTTATTTAATGATTTTTTTTAGTAGTGTTACTTTTCATATAACATACCAGAATACAAAAACTTTGCGTGGCACCTTAAGTTATTTAAATTACATTGTGTATTCACTTTTATATTGTCATTATAATGGATATAATAATGTTTATTTTGAAAAAACAGAAATACCACATCAAACTTGAACGAAACACAAGCGTGAGTATAATTTTTCCTAGTAAATTCTACTCCAAAGACACCAAAGTTTGGAATCTTATTGGCTAACTACATGTATAAATTAATTTCGAAACTCCAATTCTACCTATAAACAACACCATGAGCTCAAGCAAGCAGGAGTGAAATGATTTTGTTTTCCCTCAGTTTTTTTCTTATAGTTTGAAGCCTCGTAACATGCAAGAAGAAGCTCAATCATTCAACTTATTCAATTGCTTAAACAAGATAAACATTTGTGGTGCACACAGTGGTTAATCGAAAAGAGAAGTGTGAAAGGAAACACAATTCACGTGTTATTAGGGTTGCATGGGACCCATATAGAACTAATAAGCACCAAATCCAAATTTGATGTGGGTGACAAAAAAGTGACAACGTAATAGTTGACGTAAATGGCACTGAGCCATGCAAGTGCACCAACCATTTTCACACTGGCATGTCATCCTCCATATTCATCATCTGGGTCCATGTGTCCGATTACTTCCATCGCAATATTTGACCTATTCATGGAGTTCTTTTCATGTCATAACATGGCTGTGAATGAACAAAAATTTGATACCTGTTTCATGGGGATTTAAACTAGGAGAAATTTGTGCATTGGATGTGAGTTAAATAAACAGAGTATTTGCCCCATAAAATTCAGAGATAGGTGTGAGTGGAATATTCTTGTTACTCATTGGCATTGTCTTGTGTTTGTTAAGTTTACCCTTGTGGGTTTAGGAGTCTAAAATTTAAAAGGATAAGCTATTTGAGGTGATATTTAAGTCTTGAAGATATTTTATTGAACAGATTAGTCTTTTCGTCGTGTTGTTGTGTTTAATCCTAATAATTGAAGTTTGAACTAAGTTTGATCCACAAAAAGTGCTAACAATAAGTTGAATTGTGATGCAAATTGAATAGTGATAGATGAGTATTGTTTTAAAAGAAAAAACAGCAGATTAGTCTTTTCGATTGAAGTATCGTGTTGCTGTTCTTAATCCTAATAATTGATGTTTTCATTAAGTTTCATCCACAAAAAGTGCGTATCAATAAGTTGGATTAAGATGCAAATTGAATACTGATAAGACCACATGGTTTACGTGTGTTTAGGTTGATAGAGGAAAATGTAGCTCTAAATCGAATTTGGTTGTTTGAATGGATAACAGTCGAAAAAAATTGTGAAAGTATAAAAATAAAAAGATCTTTATAAATGGGTGCATAGATCACTTAGAGATTTTTTGTTGAAGGTTTGATCATCGATGGAAATGAAAATAATTAGATGGAGGAAGTTTTTTTTAGTGTAATTTTAATTCAAATTTTAGCAAATGTTCAAATTTTTTTAATTTTAGGATTGGGTAAATGTGGTACGATACTATTACGTATACCATTCTGCAAATTTTTAAAGAATTTGTATGTCCTTTGATGTAATGTGATGAAAAAAAATGATATTTAACTAATATGATTTTAATTAAAAACTCGTAAATTTAAAAGACAATTTTTAAAAATAATTTATGTTAAAATCGTTTATACAATGTATAACTTTAGGTATATTGGAATTGTACATAAATCTTATTTTACAAAGTTTAATAATTTTTTTTAAGAAGACTTTCTTTTTTAAATGATTAAATAATTTTAAAAAAATAATAATTGTGTTATTTTGATTAGAAATGATGCGTGAAAATTAGTAATAATAGTAACATTTTAAATTAGAGATGCTAAAAATAAATCAGAAATTTTAATTGAATAACTATAATTGAGAACGGGAAACTTTAGCCAAAAACTTAAATTAAAAAAAAGTTGTGTGAACACCGTTTTTGTTTTGTTTTGTTCCTTTAAACAAAAATGGCTACGCCAAAAGTTTTCATCTTTTCACTCCTTTAAAAAAAATGGACTGGGCCCAACGTTTTCACGTATTCTCTTTCTTTCTTTTCTTTAAAAAAAACAAAAATGAAAATAAATGATAAAATTTAGAAATAAAAATTTGATATTTTAAAGTTTCATAATACAAAGAATTTTTTAAGGATTTATATTTTTCTGAATATATTTTTAATTTAACTATTTGTTATTATTTTTATTTAATTTTTAAAATTTATTTACCAAGACGATATTAGGTGTTCATAATGTCCATGCTCATTCTTAGTTTAGTGAGCATTTTTTCAAACCTAACTACCATTCGACCAACTATTAACTACATGCAACCATATTTAACCATTGATCTTTTCAATGAATTTCAAGATTACCATCAACAAAATGAAAAGCATGAAGATCCAAAGTAGACCATTCACTCCACAAGGCATGATAACATTAATAAAGATTTTGAAATTTATAAATTCGTTTAAATATTCCAAACCATATTTAACCAGAGTCAATCACATTTTATTAAGGTGTGTGAATCATAAAAAAATAATTTAATAATTTATTGGAGATCATTAAAGCCGGTATATAAGTGGTGGGTGCAACTTCATTGAGCCTGAACCAAATTGAACTGAGCCAAATTGAACTGATTTTATATGGAATTGAGTGTATGTGGAATTGAGTGTAATATGATAACGGAATTGAGTGTAATATGATAACGAGTGTTTGTATTAGACATATTGTGTCACCCAGACCACACTATCAGACCATCTATAATATATAATCTTATAATATATAATCTTACGCACGTGAGAACCACGTCAGTATTTTTTTCATTTTTACATTAGTCGACAATATTTTCAATCCTAAACACCATTTAATCAATTCCTAACCAGATATAACCAAATTTAACTATGACTTTAACCAGTGTTCTTATCAATGTTCATGGTTTTCACGAACATAATTATGCAAATAGAAATTTACGAAAAAACATTTTCTAAGTACACCATTTAGTGACCAAGACATTGAAGGATCCATGACATTTATGAGAATTTCGAAATTGATAATGTAATTTAACCCATCCCACATTTTCATACTAATTTCAAATCATTAAGTTCATTTCACCCAACATTTTTCCTTCCCTGTTGATCGCGCCATTTGGTTTATTTCATCAGTATAAATTCGTAAAGGACCATTGATGAAATGAAGAAAACTACTGTACATGATTTTATTTATTTGACATTGAAAATATCATTAATATAACACACCCAACTATATAATTTACTATGTTTAACCAACCACTCACTCATCATGAAAAACAGTAAACTAATCCTTGATCGATCACCAACTTTCCTTAGTCACTGTTTCGTACATGAAGATCATTTTCTCATAAAGGGCAACTCAGAGTCCTTCTCAATGATCTCAATTTCTTTTTAGCCTTTTCAACTCTGCAATTCCCTTCCTCTAAATTCTGCACAAAAAGGTCACTATCGTTCACATTGTGTTGTTCTTATGGTTATGGAAGTTGAAAGGACAACTATTTACCTAAATCTGAGAATAAATAAAGGTTTGTAATTCAATAAGCATCTCAGTTACCTGTTGCTTTCTTCTCCTCTCAATATCAGCCTATATATAGAAGCAGCATGTTAGATATGAAATCTAATTACTCAACACAGTAAAGAACAAAAGAAAGAACTTCAACATTGATCAAAGTACAAAATAGTTGGCATACCAGTGCTAGTTTAAGTTCACCGTTCTCTTCTTTCAACTGGTTCAATTCTGCTTCCAATTCAACTGTATATGCCTGCCAAAGCAAAAGTATAAAAAAAGTTATGGCGCAAAAAGAAATGTCATTAACAATACTTTGTCCAATATTTTAACCAGATTATGACGTCTAATTAAAGAGCGATTAGATGCACATAAAGGAAAAATGCATATACAATATCCTTACAATGGTTAAAGATAACAATTTTGTATTTTAAAAGTTTAAAATCTCTTAAACTGCAATTTCATTCCTTTGTTTGAATTTAGAGAGAAGTTCTCTAAGGCAAAAAACTCTCAAAAGTTATCCTACTCATCTAATAATGTACCTTTTCTCTACCTTTTCCTCCATAGGTGCTAACCAGTTTATAATTAATAAAAAAAGCCTATTCTCGCATCTTTTACGCCATCCCTTTGCATCACCCTTTTGTCACTAAAGGGGAAGAAAGTTTATCAATAAAGAAGATTAAAAGAGTAAACTATAATGTTAAAAAAAAGGTGCTGTTATAATTAGTTGAAAAAAAGGTGCTGTTATAATTAATTTGCCTAACTGTTTTGCATGTCAGTTATGCGGAGGTCACCAACTAAAAATCACAATGCACCTAGGCATGTGGCAGCCAACAAATCTTACTCCCAATTTGACATCTTTGCAAAATAAATTTGAAAAAAAAATCAATCTGCATGTTATCATAATCAAAACAAATTACCAGATCCTGTGGCTAAATTAGCAGTTGATTTGATAACATATTTTAAAGAGGGGCAAACTACTTATCTCCCTTGTGGTCCTTTTTTGTTTCAGTCATCAATAAAAAGTGGAATGTAGATTAATTTTTCTTTTTCATACTCTTCTTGGAGAGAAGTTGTACAATTAACTGCTTGAATAAAGTGTGATGGGGTTGATTTATTTAATGATGAATTAATAGAGTAAAAAAAAAGATGGGTTAACTTCACCACTCAAAATAAAAGTTCATTTTGGTGGCCCTGTTTGAAGGGAATGGAAGATAACAAAGCCTATTCCAGTGACTAGTGCAAGGACATGAAAGAACAGAGACTCAAATCAAAACTATACAAGGTGCAGTGCACATTGCACAGTATGATCTCTAAGAACCAGACAAACAAAAAGCATGTTCCTTAAAAATGCAGTTTAATTATGAGACGAAGAAAGTACCAGTTTTCTTGCTCTAGATCTGGCTGCTGATTCTCTGTTCTTGATCATCCTCCTCTGCCTTCTCTCTACCACCTTCTCCACAGGCCCATCCAACACCCTCTTTCTCCCTCTTAACACACCTCTGTCCATCCCAAACCCGCAACCAAAATTTTCACCAGTACCTATCCCCTCCGGGGAAACCGGGCTCACCGGAGCCACCACTCCCATTTTACTCACTGCCGCATAACCACCGCCACCATTCACTACCCTCGGTCCAAAGCAAACCGCCGCCGGCACTGCCGCCGAATACACGGAAGACTCCCCAACTGCACCACCACCACCACCCTGAGCCACAGCCTGATAAGGCGGTGCAACCACATTCCCACCAGCACAGCCGCCGCCACCAACCCCCATCACCTGCCTTCCGACAAAAGAAGGCTCCATTGTACGGTTGTTATTAGGAAAAAAGCCATAGTGCTGCATATGGTGATTTTGACTTGTAGAAGCTGGAACTGATATTGCAATGGAACGCTGTTCCCTAACTATCCCAGCTTTTATCAAGAAGTCCTCCAAAGTCATCTCTCCGAAGGTAGGCTGACGGCGGGCAGATTCGGTATTTTCAGCATTGTTGTTATTATTAACACTTCCACGGTTATTGTTGTTATTCTGTTGTTGCCGTTGTTGTTGTACTTTGTGTATCTCGGACCAAACCTCGTCCACTGTTTTCCTACACAGAGGTGCAGGAAGTGTTAGAGACCCTTGCCGAGGAAGGCTTGGTTGCTTCCTTATCAACCCTTTTTCTGCCGAAGCTTCACTCAGTGACAAACTGTTCATGTTGTTGTTGTTTAAAATTTGACTTTCCTCTGCGCACCAAATGCTGGTGAGAAACTCGTCCATGTTCATGGACCCAAAGTTCTTGCCACTCTCCCATAGCGTGTGTTGGAACTCGTCGAGGGTGAGGGAGTAGATGGAAGCTTCTCTTCCCAGTGAAGGGAATGGATGGTTCTTGTTCATGTTGTGCTGTTGCTCCAACTCTATTGGAGATTCAACCTCGTTTTGTGAGTTCATATCAGACTCCGCCACCACCATCTTCTTCTCAATCTCTGCCTTTTTCTCTTTGCTGCAAAGATGCCAAGTCAAAAACCAAGTGTTGATTCTTTGTTCTCTCTATTCTTGCACTTGCTTTGTGAAAGGTCAAAAGATGAATAGGAGGGAAACTAAAAGATGATATAACAACTTCATTATGATGCCATTGTGTTCTTAATAAAAGAACAAAAACTAAACAACCATACTTTTTTTTCAATTATTATTTTGGCACTGTGTTAACAAATAGAAATACAAATATATATCAAAATTAAGATATATATATATATATATATATATATATATATATGAAACGTGTGAGTCTCTTAAAGACCACAATACATGTTCCAATTCATGGCTCTAGCACTAGATGCCACAGTAGTGACAATTGTAGCACACGTATTAATTAATTAATTTGATGAAAATATAGATTTTCTACTATTACATAGATAAAGTTGAACAATTTTTTACATACAGTAAAATTCAAACACAGATCTTCCCTATTGTCTTTGTAATAGTAAAAAACAAAAACAATTTGTTTCTCTACAATGTGTGAAAAACTAAGTAGTACCATAAAATTGATGAGTTGGAATTTCATTCAGAATGAAGTCCTTTTTCTTAGTCAGGTGCAAGAAAGCAATTGAAAAAAACTTAGCTGTGTTATTAAATATTATGGCAAAGGTTTCTGAGATACATATGTTGATTTTGATTCTTGTTCCACTGAAGAAAGAATATTATGAGTGTATGAACTTGGGCAAGGTAGCAGGAAAAGTTGAAACCTTTGTCTAGTGCCTTGCCTACAAATATCGAAGCAACCACCGGTTTTATTGGCACACACAAGTGCAGTAGGTATATGGGCCTCAGTAACCATTATTTTTGTACCAGGTAAAGTGCTAAAAATGTAAAACCTTGTCACGAAAATTATAATTATAATCATAGTAATAATATAATCAATATTTAAAAGATGTGATATATATATATATATACCTTAAATATAAAGTTCACGTTTATTTAATATGTGACTTCAATTTTCACTACAGAAAAATATCAACCAGTAATTAAAACTCTTCTCAACAGAATATAATTAGATATAAAATTTGTGGAAGGAAGCCAGATCTCAAAAAGTGCAAAATAGGTTTTTGTTCCATCATAAAATAGTATAACCTTTTAAAATAATTATAATATAAATTAAGAAATGATATCTTCTAATTCATAATTAAATGAAAATATAGAAAACTTATAAACTCTCCACATACATATATATTTTTTCTCAAACTCAATGAAAAGTGAGTCAATACAAAAAAAAAAAATAGCAGTTAGACATATTGTGGGCTACTTAACGAAAAAATTATATGTTCTATTCTATCACTTCTTTCTGTAAAAATCTGAAAGTAAAATTAGTCTCTTGTTGAAACATAAATCACAAAAGAAATTAAAACCCAGAAAATCAAGGCAAAGGATGAGGTACCAACTTAAGGAAGGAGCATGCATGCACTGTGTGGTCTTTGTGAGATCTATATCTCATTCAAACCAAAAGAGAGAATGAACAGTGCAATGAAAACACAGGATCAGCAAGGATACACAATCACATTACACAATGTATACGAAAATAGAGTAGAAAAAAAGAAAAGATACCTGAAAACTATAGGTTCAACTCAAATTTTTGTGTGTAGTTTACAACATTTTGAGAAGTTATTTATAAGGGTAATTGGGAAGAAGGAAGAAGAGTTTTGTTATGAGTGTTTGAGAGTGGCAACATTGCACAGTGTGTGTTCAAACTAACAAAGACGCCACAAAAGCAGAGGTATTAAATTAAAGAATAAAAAGCTGTTAAATGCAGCAACATAATATATATAAGAATTGAGAAACTGAGATTGTCCCACGTAGAGAGCAGAAAATGAGATACCAATTTCCTATGCTCGATCGCACCTTTTGCCACGTTAAGGACAGGTGTTGTTTGTTAAACCTCGTTCTGTCTTTGAGTTCAACACGTGTACCCTTCAATTTGTTTGCACCTACTTCTTCATTTCTTCATATTTTTTGGTTGAAAATGTGAATGTCTTCTGGCTTGACTGTGAGGTATCGGATACTAGGACAAAGCAAGAAAAGGATATCTATTTCTGGTGAAACATGCTTGCTAGTGCTGATTCATTCATATTTTTCAATTACTTTTCTGCCATCGCATGTTTCTTTTATACATTTTTCTTTTACGTTTTCTCTGCTCGTGTTTTCACTTTTTTTTTTTGGATAAGGGGGAATAATGATCAAATGAAACGTAAGAAAAATCCTTAAAATTTTTATTTTCACGTGTATGTTTGAATTAGTTAGATTACAATATTTTAACATATGCTCTTGTCTAGAAATTTGACATAATGATTTTATATCGATTGGATTGAAGATGATTGAGTCATGTTATTTAATATTTGTATGGATAAATTGATTACATCAATAAAAATAACGAGAGATATGATAAATTAGATAAATAATATGTTATAAATTTAATAAATATGTAATAAATTAGGTTATTTTATTTTATTAAAGATATGTATTAGATACGGTTTATTGTAAAAGAAATTTTTAGTTTTAGGAATTTACAATTTTCTTCAAGTTGTAATAATAATTATTTTTTTATAAAATTTCTGTTTAAATGCCATAGCTAAAGAAAAATAAGTATTGCAACCGGACCAAAAATATAATAGTGTGAAATACAGTTAAAGTTATTTAAAAATATAAAACTATACTTTATTTAAATTTATTTAAAATCTTTAAAATAATTAAAACTGATTTTTTACCATTAATACGAAAATTAAGAAAAAGTTCTAAGGTGTAGGGATATTCCACTCTAACATAAGCAATTAATTAATGGGCCTTCAAGTACATCATTGCCCCCACAGAATGTGGGTCCAATTAATAACTATTTTTTTTCACAAGAATCATTCTGCTCAGCTACTAAAAAATTTCAATAATATGTATAAATTTTTTATTAATATATAAAATGTTAATAAACGTGATTAGTAAAATAAAATAAAAATCAAAGTCTTTTGCTCCTAAAAGTCAAGTTGTTAGAGTTTTGATTCTTATTCTTTCTTTTATTTACCTTATGAATATCGCCTTTTCATGCTGCGTGAGTGTGATTCATTCGTGAATAAGATCTCAATTCCTCAATCAGTTAAAAGTGTTTGTCGAAATTAAAAGGAATAGTAAAATCCAAATGAGTATGAGAACCAAGAATTGCTTAATATATCTAAATTAAGTGAATGTAAATCTTACGAAGTGGACTTTAAGCCTAACTCAACCCCATAAAACCGGCTCATAAGGTTGAGGTTTGCACCCATTTATATATTATGAAATGTCCTTATCTCTAGTCGATGTGGGATCTCCAACAGCGAGTTTTACGTTATTAAAACTGAACAGTGATAACATATTGCTGACAAATAATCACGTCAGCTATGCGTGGATTAAAGTTCATCATTCTTGTTTGCGAACTTTCTTCAAACACAAGCAAAGCAATGAGAACAGCACCACACAATCAATGGAAACATGGCACGAGCACATGAATATTCAATGTTTTACTTTCAACAAAACACAGATTCCTAATTAATCCTTCTAATCATGGTTATTGTCCGCGCCGCTCTATGCAACGCGTGGAATCGCATATGATTTAACCATTTTTAATTATGTTAAATTAAGAACTCTTGTATATTAAAATACAGCAAATAATTTTTTTGTAATAAAATTTTAACATAAGTACGTTGAACCTTATATGCAAGAATTATGGCTTAGAAACATCACTTAATCTGAATTAAGTTAATATCATTTTCTATAAGAAATTTTGTTTCATTATGCTACTAAGTTGTCTTCAAATGCTGAGAAACTTGATTATTTGTAGTTTATATCTATAAAGTAATTTTGTAGTTAGGTATTGAAGCTGTGTCTCATTTTATTACTTCTGAAACCGAAGATAAAATAAGTTATGTTTTTAATTGTTATATTTATTTTTTTGTCAAATTTAAATTTGTCTGTTTACTTGAAAAACTTGATTAATTTTCTCTTAAGTTTTAAATTATTAACTTTGTAACACTAAGAATCGTTTTTAAATATTAACTTTAAAATATAAAAAAAATCAAGTATATAATATATGAATTTAGTCTATTTATTAATTTTAACCGTAAAAAACTGTTATTAAAGGTTAAGTTTGAGTATAAAAATATGAAAATCGTCTATTTTAAAAAATTGAATGACTGATTCGTGAATTTGAATATAAAGATATAAAATACAAGTTTGAAACAAACTATACTAACAAAAACATATTTGTTTTCCCAAAAAGAAGCATTATAATTGCAGAATATGTGCCTAAGATCCTGTAATATTTTGCATCTTATGCTACCATGTGTAATCATTCCAAGAGCTTAGTGTAGTTTTTCTTTAGTAAAAGAGCTTCTTAAATATTTGAAACTATCTCATAAAATATCCATTTCATTTCTATATAAGCCTCCTCAACTCACTCTTTGTTCAACACACAGGTTAAGAGGCAAAAGAACAAGAGAAAAATGTGTTCAGAAAACACCCTTTGGCTTTTGCTTGCTGTTTTCTCCTTTTGTGTAGCCATCAGCTTGGCCTCTGACCCTGATCCCGTTCAGGACTTTTGCATACCAAACCCAAGATTTGGTGACATAAAAACAGCACATGCCAACCACTACATTCTCCCATGCAAGAACTCCTCCGAGGCCACCACTGAAGACTTTGTCTTCTCTGGTTTAAAAGCCACAGGGACATTCTCAGACACAGGCCTAGCGGTGGTGTTAGCAAGCCCTGCCAATTTTCCAGGGCTCAACACTCTAGGCTTGTCTTTTGCACGTGCAGACATAGAAGTTGGGGGCATCAACCCACCACATTTTCACCCCAGAGCCACAGAGCTAGTTCATGTGGTGCAAGGGAAAGTGTACTTAGGTTTTGTTGATTCAAGCAATAGGGTGTTTGCCAGAGTCCTTGAAAAAGGAGAGGTCATGGTGCTCCCTAAAGGTCTAGTGCACTTCATGATGAATGTTGGTGATGAACCTGCTACTTTGTTTGGAAGCTTCAATAGCCAAAACCCTGGTATTCAGAAGATACCATCTGCTGTGTTTGGTTCAGGGATTGATGAGGAGCTTCTACAGAAAGCTTTTGGATTGAGTTCTAAGCAGATTGGGACCTTGAGGAAAAAGTTTGATCCCAAGACTGCAAGGTAGATATCTGGTAAAGCTTCAGTTTCTCCATTTACCTTTCAGGGTTTGAGTCATATCATGGGATTTAAGTTTTTTAATTTCTTTATTATGAAGAGTTTTCAACCCCTTCTCCCACTTTTTGTGTCTTATAATACTATATAAAGTAAAGAATATGAAGTGCAGTGCCTTGTAATGAAACCTTGAAGCAGCAAAATAATTCTTTTCCCTCTCCCTTTAAAACTAATAGCATAAAAATGAGTAAATAGAGTGTGTATATAATTTAATCACAAATTATTATTCATATTTTATTATTGAAGTTAACTTCATCCACTGTAGATAAGACTATAAATAAAAACATTATATATTTAACATAATTTCTAATCAATTATAATATTGTAAGAGATTCTACATAAAAAAAAAGAGAAGATTTTTATGCAGTTACACCAATGATTTTAATTTATTCCATTAAAAAATTAGAATCTTGTTGTATCGATAATCTAACTAAAAAAGTAGACGAAAAAACAACATTAAAAAGTGCATAAGAAGCTCAAGTTTTGTTGAACAAGAGAATAAGACTTGGGTGGTGATTGAAGCAATGAGGGTCGAGTTGGTCTTAAGCACATGGTGGTGTGATTGATGATGACAAGGAATAGAGCTGAACCTAATGTGTAGGAAACTTATTTTACACCCAACAACTTCAAAAAGCTTTCATAGGCGTTTTTGCAAGAGATGATAGCAATCATAAGACTTTGCCAATTAACAGAAGAAAAAAAGGGTTCAGAAAGCCAGTGAAAGTCATTGACAACACTGCCAAAACAAGCACAGCCCATTATTAAGCTTCAAAAAATCTATAAATTAATGCGAAAGCCAACATTTGTTTATCCTTTTGTTGGCAAGTGGAGGACATGGCTTTGATTGCAAAAGAGAAAAGTGAAAGGTGTATCCAACGCGAGACAACCAGCAACACGAACAAATTATGAACTCCATTCATTTGTTCACAATTTTACTTCTGAATTCTCATGACATTATATTTGTCTGACAAGGAAAAGGGTGCAAGGGATTGGAAACATTATTCACAGTAATTTATGGACCTCTTTGCTTTGGATGATAGGTTTTCACTTCAGAATTTTAGATGTTAACGTTCTGGAACAAATCTCCTTAGGTATCTCTGGTTATTTTAAAGAAGAAAAAAAACAACGTATATGTATTTGTAGTGTAAAATAGTTTGATGTCTTATTCAATTATAAAAGTGTTGTTTTTCATAATAACTATCTTAAAAGTTATATCAATCATACTTTTTAATTGGTTAAAAGTGTAAAATTGTTTTATGCGATTAAGACAAACACTCAAATGTTATTTTAGTGTCGACCTTATTTTTCTTTCTTTTCACATTTATGTTTGTAAAAAAATCAATTCAAATAAATATAAATACATTTAAGAAAATAAAAAATAATGTATTTCAAAATGTTCAATCTAAAATAAAAAATATATTTTAAAATGTACATTTCGGAATACATATTTTCCATTCCAGATTATTATACATTCGAGAGAATACAATTTTAAAAGGGTAAAAATGGATAAGGATTTTCATATTATATGGGAATGCAGTTTTAAATTTACAGGGGTGCAGAATGAAAAGCCCTTAGTTATGTTAATATGGGCCACAATTTCCTATATGGGCATTTAGAAAGTTGAACATAATGGAATTTCTTTCTGCACCCTTAATTTTTCTTCTTGCAGCCCTATATTTTCTAAAATACCAAAATTATCCTTTTAGAGTTTTGGATAATTCCAAAATAAAGATTTCCTAAACAAAATTCAGAATAAGAGTTAAGCAAAGGATATTTTTGGAATAAAAAATCCGGAAGACAAAAAATAATGTTTCTGGATTGTTCAATCCCAAAAGGGAAGATGAAGGTTTATCTAAGATGTTGAAAAGTTTATCCTAGAAAACTTGGTCCAAAAAACATCTCATTCTAGAAAATTTGTAAATCTTAAAGGGTAAAATGATTATTTAAAAATTTATGCAGGTGTAGGTAGAAATGGGAATGCAGGAAGGAAAAGCCATATCAAAATTGGTACACACATGTACATAATTGATTCTTTGAATAAAGCCCCCCAAGAATCATTGCAAAAATAATGAGTATACATTGTTTGACAAGAAATTTTAGAATTTTTCAATCAAATTAAAGCATTATAAGTATCACTTTCAATATAATTATCACAAAAACCAATCAACTTTGTGAATAACTGTATTATAAAACAGGGTTTTGCTATCTATACATTCTATTTTCATATATTATACACCAATTACTAAAATGGCAGTAGCTAAAGTGATCGAATTTTTAAGACAATTACTTTGCAGAGAAGATTGTGGAAGTAGCAATATATAGAATATAGCAGTTAGGACCTAATTATTAATCATGACCATCATCATATCATTCATCTTAATAAAAAAGAATTTTGCCAAAAGAAAAACTGCTCAATGTTCAGACTTCCACTGTGTTAGCTTGGGAGTAACTTAGTAAGGCTTTAGAGAAATAAACCAGCTTCTATAAAACAACTTCCCACGTAAAAGAACAAAGTTCATACAATTATTAAGTAACCGAATCTCTCCCTACATTTAGTGCACTTGATGTTCGTCAAAGTTGATCATACATCATTCTTTTCAACAGTCTGAATTCTCTAAAACTGAGATGTCAAATGCCAAAACTGACCTGAATAGACTGTAATCAATAGAGAAGAAGCCTACTTCGCAAGTAAAAGTGTCTTCATGATAGTGTCACTCATACCATCAGCATAAAAAAACAAATGACCAGAACCTGGAAGTTCGTGATAGAGAATCCATGGAAGTTTTTGCGCTATGTATCGTTGCAGAGTAACTGAAACCATTCGATCATCATCTCCTTGCCAAATATGGACAGAAGCTTCATTATTTGGAAATGGATTTTCAAGATCAAGGGGACTGTATTCCCAGCTACCGAATCCAATAATCATGTCACGGTGGATGCTTTCATAATCACCTTGTTGTCTTATCTGTGCCTATGGAAGCAGCACAAAAAACAACTTTATAAATTTCTGTCACGAATTGACGTAAGAAACTAAGAAATTACACAGTAGAACATGCTCAGTTAAAATGAGGCTAATCAAATTCAATGGCTCAAGTAATCAAACACTTTTCAAAAGAACCAAATTCCAGAATTAGTTCTTACAAGTGGATGAAATTTGAAAGCTTTCCATAAGGGTTGCTTATAGAAGTGAAAATTCGCTTTACCATTATGTGTGACTGAAATTAAATATCCAAACAAAAGAACATGCTAAGGAAGCATTATCAAGTCAAACAGCGTACACAAGTAACAAATTGTCTTGGTTCAACACGATCATACACAGTACACGTCTTTACTCAGTGTGTTGGATAAACTACATAGATCGAATGATGTCATTGTGCAGTGCTTCAACAAGGAAATGACAAACAGAGTTGTAGAATTTCCACACCCTATAATTACAATGGAGCCTTCAAAATTCACTTTGTTACTCAATGATCCATCACAAATTTCGAGACAACTCTTTTAAGACATTATCCATGAAAACAATGGGGACGTTATCCATGGACGCAGGGAGAAAAGTAACAAATCAAAATTAATAACAACATCAAGTTTTGATTTACCTGCTATGCCAAGTTAAACCGGCCATGGTGGCAGTGTGCTCTAACAATTATCTATATAAGTTTCTTAGGTAATTTTGAAGATTAGAGAACGAGGATCTTAGTTATCTAACAGGAGTAATGCACCAAAGCCGTGAGTACAAATAAAAATTTTGCTTCACAAAAAATTGCTTCCGAATATTTCTCATGCAACCCATGTACTCTACTTTAAATTTGAAGAAGATGCATCATGTAAACAGATATCAAGTTTCAACCATGAAGTGAATTTTTTCTGTGCTATTCACGGATAAAGGCTAAGTTTTTCTATCATATATCAATGTTATTTGATTGATTATTACAAAATGCAGCAAACTATACAAGGTTAGCACTTGAATAGCTATATATTCTATATATGTCAAACACCACAATAGAAAAAAAGAAGTTTATAAACCTTTACAGTGAATTTTCAGGCATTTTTTTGCCACGACTGTCCATGCATGAATAGCATTATCCAAACCAAATACTTGTTTAACGAAAAAAGGTATTGTTTAGAATTCTATTGCTGCCTATAAATGTCTATTCCAAAATTTATACCAACATAATGGATCAACGATCGTAGTTTAAACACTCCTGTCTATATTTTTGTCTGATATATATCTTTCAATATCTGAAACCAAAGACAAACTATTGACGCTATTAATTCCAAGAGCCACTCAACTATTTTTATCAGTATAACATCAAAAACAAAAAACACGGAGTATGAGTACAGAAAACTCAGAAAAATTAGGCTGTGATAATTGTATACGACCAGCTTAAAAAAATGAAAAAATCCACATGCTAATTTAAAACAGTTAGAAAAAAATGAAAAAACACTTTCTGTTGGAACTTGGAAGTCAACATCCCAGAGTGAATTGCATTCAGCAAAAAACTACAATTTTGTAATCACGTAAAGGATGGATACTTACTCTATAACTTTTTCTATGGGACATCTTAGGCAGAAGTTCCTTGTCTTCACGAGAAAGGATATGTGGACTCCCAGAAACTACACCAGATCCAGGGAACCATTGTTGAGTGTTCCACCAGTAAGTTAGCCACGGTAAGTAGTGTGCAACACGAACAGCCCATTGGTCTTGTATGTTCTGATGGCCATAGGCTTCAGTAGTTAAGTTTGCAGGAAGACCAGGCCACCAGTAGTTGATAACTGGGGCAACCAGTACCACACCTGCCAACCTGTCAGCATTGAAAAGTTAATTTTGAAGAGAGGTTGACAACTGTATCTCACACCACTAACATGGATATGAAAGCAAATACGTGAATATAACAAAAGAGCTAATAATGCAACAAGCAATATTATTAGTGAAATGCTTTTTGTGTTTACAAAACAAATAATACCCTTAATAAGTCATACCTGTGAGGTATGTATTTAAGGCAGTTCCAAACAACTTGTCCACCCATGGAGAAACCCACTACATAGAATTTGGACCCCAACACCAGCTGATCTGCAAGCTCTTCTATATCTAAAGCAATGCTTTTTAATGTACGATTTGGATCAGGATCACTTTCCCCATAACCAGGTCTGTCAAAAGAGACAATGTAGATCCCCATCTCCTCTACAATATCCTGGAAAAATCCATCTTAATATAATAGTACAAACAAAAAAAGATATTACATAATGCTATGAAAGGGAGAGAAATGTAATATTAATAAAAATTACAGGCGATAGGTCTTCAGCAGGCACGGCGTCATGCCTGCAACTATCAAAACCGTGGACAAAGATGATTTTATACATGGCTGCTTCTTTTGGAACACCATACTCTTTGTATGTCAAATGCCTTCCGTCTCTTAATTTGATTCTTGGTGCTGTTATAGGCGGTCCATCAGGGGTGCCACATATCTTGTGAGGAGGAGGTTGAATAACCTTATAAGCCCATGCTAGAAACACGATAAACAACACTGCTAGTGCTGTTCCAAGAATTCCTGATAAATTGAGATGCCAAATTGAAAAAACAGATAAATAGAAGTTAAAACAAAAAGCTTAAATAACAATTTGCAGTCAACAAATCAAGCATAAGAATATCAAAATACAACTTATTAATTACCCTATGCTCCAATGCAGGCAAGACTAGCTATAAATCTCTAAAGCCAACAAGGATTGATTCAGTCGGCAATTATCAAACCAAGTTACTTACAAATGCTTATGTTAGACTCCTCCTACCATTAATCCCCTCAACATCAGCTTACTAATGAATAAGTCTCTTACTAAAGAAAAGGAATGAACAAAATAAAAAGTGACCAATTCCATTGATAACTAACAAGGATCTAATTACAATAAGTCGTTGTAAAGATTTATTTACACGACCATCAAATCAACAATTACCAATTTAGCATGTATTTACGTACAATTTAAATTTTATAATAACTATTTTCGAGGTTATACCGAGAATCATTTCAGATTGGTTCAACCTGCAACAGGTTTTATACTGACAGTACATAAAAATTAAACTTAACTAGAAAATGATATGCAGACATGTGGAAAGGAATATCAAAATATTAAAAAAACTAATAATTACCCAATTGCAATGCAAACAATAACAATTAAGTTGAAATATAATGGAGGGTTCGTTTTACGTGTCCAAACAAAGCAATCTACATCATCCATACCTTAAAAAGCCAGAATTCTTTAAAAGAAACGCCGGGAAAGGTTCAACATTCTCAGGTCTAACAAAAGATGCAGCACGACCCAGATAATTTTTATGATTTGAAATGCGAAAAAAGTGCAAGTGAGATGAAAAGTGAAAGGAATTGCGAAAAGGGACCTGATGGGAGTTGTGGGGAATTGGGTTTCTTTGCCCTCCTGGTGTGAGCCCGAGCTGATGCAGCAGAAATTTTTCTGTTCACTCCGGTGGCCATGCTGAGAGTTTCAACTTGAATGATTTATGCGAAAGTACTGTGCAGAGATCTAATATGACCTACAACAGAGGAAGGTTAGAAAGCTAGATGGACTTTAAAACACGCCATATTACTAATAAAAGGTTAAAATATGTTTTTTCATATGAAACAAACTGTTTGTTTTTTTTTTGTTCTTTCTAAAACACTCAAAATAATGTTGTAATTTTCTTTCCACTTATACACTCTTTCAAGACGAGATCAAACATTAAATGAAAACACTTATTTTGATAAAGATTAAAGGTTTAGTATTCTAATTAATGTACGTGGTTATTAAAATAATCTCAATTTTGTTTTATTATTTTTTTAACGGATAAATGTAGTTAACTTGACAATTATTTGATAAACATACTAAATTATCAAGTAGTTAATATATAAAAGTAAAAATATTCACGTAAAGTTGTTATATAATTATTTAACTAGAAAGAGAATACTGTTGGAGATAATACTTGAAAAAAACTGAATGTCAAATTAAGAAATAGTTAGAAATATTTGAATAAAAATAATGATAAAAACAGAGATGATTTTAAATATAAATGGTTATCGAAGGTGGATTTCATTAACATTTATAAGAAAATGCATTCTAATTCTCATCAACAATTTTAATTAATGGGTTAATTCAACAATCCACAAATTTAATTTAAAGAAGATTTCAATTACTTCTGTGAAATTGGTTAAAAAGTGACTGTCATAAAGATCATTGGTAATATTTTTATCCATATCCTAATTTAAAATAAGGTTTCCAAATACAATTAAATTTATGAAATTCAACTCAAACAAATATTAAGGACAAAGCAAAAATAATTAACTAAATTTATTGAAAAAGTGAATTTTTTCTTTACAAATCCTTAAGGCCCTGTTTGCTTCTGGGTGGTACTGTTCACGACGACGGAAGTCTCAGTACCACCCGTTTGCTTCCAGGTTTCAATGCGGGTGAGGGAGGAATGATAGAGAAAGTTGAGTGAATTTGGACTCTTCTCCAAGCTGAAGAAAAAGTAGGGGTCATGAGAAGGAGTGTCACGTCAAACCTTGAAAGTTACCTTTGTGCCCTTGCTTTCTTGCTTTTCTGCTCTCCATTCCAGGACAAACCACTGCCCCGCATGCATGCCATATGAAACAGTGAGATTCCTGATTATGGGTGAAAATGCAATGGTGCATAATCGATT
>Ga0123342_1003529_pt1 | contig 25013 bp, 6 predicted proteins | sample Turbeawhitnodule_FD_89960 | JGI IMG/M metagenome (GOLD analysis project Ga0123342, IMG submission 89960) | Root nodule microbial communities of legume samples collected from Mexico - Turtle bean Mexico white nodule | ecosystem: Host-associated > Plants > Roots > Nodule | place: Mexico: Nepantla... | reverse complement strand
TGGCCCGAGGTAGAGCACTCAATGGGCTAGGGTGGCCCCATTTCGCCTTACCAACCCCAGGGAAACTCCGAATACAGGCCTAGATCGTTTGTACAGACAGACTTTTAGGGTGCTAAGATCCAATGTCCCTAAGCAATCACTTAGTGGAAAAGAAAGTGATCTAGCGATGACAACCAGGAGGTGGGCTTGGAAGCAGCCATCCTTTGAAGAGAGCGTAATAGTTCCAGGTGTTGTCACCAAAAACCTTCCCCGATTGACAGAACGTCCCCACAGGGGTCGGCCCCAAGCCTCTGAACTAGCACTAAAAAAAGCTCCGTAGATGGCGAGCCTTGTGTCCAAAGGTATAATGAGAAGTGGCCCTAAGGGTTTTCTAGCCTCGAGCCTACCCATCGACGCTCATCTCAAACACCTCCTTTAACCTTTTTTTTTATGATAGTGTGTTTCATCATACTAATTATATCTCATTCTCAACAATTATTTGAATTTCACAAGCGAATTATTCCTACAAGATACATGAGTATTCTTTCGATGAGTACTCACTCTTAATTAACCCGTATGAATATTGTTTGCTAATAAGTCAATCTTGATTAATAATAATATCCTTTTAACAAATCACTCCCACGAAGATTATTTAAATAGGTCACTCCACTCCTAACATAAGATAAAGAGATTGTTTGGGGTGTGCTTAGTAAAGAGGGACGATGTCTTAAGACGTTTACTAAGTCGTCTCTACTAGTTCGCTATATGAACACGACAATGTTCTTACAACATTATTTACGGTTTAAAAATATGTTGACAATGATCTTGCACTTTTGCAATTCAAACTCTTATATTTTTCTTTTTTGAAAGATAGTTTTATATAAACATTAAAGAAAAAAAAAAAAACGTTACAGTTTTTTTAACCATTTAGTTAGCTTCAGACTCACTTGAAAGTTTTTCTTGCATCTGAGCAACTTCGGCGTAATAAATGCATTAAATATTTTTCATGTATGCATTACATGTTGATACTTTTGGACCTATGAAGTATTTATAACATCCCATATAATATAAAATAAACATATAAATATTTGTGAAGTACGATATTAATTTAAAATTTTGTACATATTGTCTGAGCATGTAAATGTTTATTAAATGTAAAAGTAAGAATATATATTGTATAGTAAAAACATTTGCATATTTCATAATTTGTTTACATCTTAATCTTAATGATAAAGCATAATGATATTTTATTTTTGTTATTTTATAATTTGTTTACATCTTAATGACGAGACATTATCATAGTAAAGATGGGGAGTTTGGCCTTAAATTTATGAGAAAAATGGGATACTAAAAGATAAAATAAATAAAGTAAAAAATCATTTTAATAAAATAAATAAGGTAGAAAGATCGTTTTAATTGATCTAATAATCTCAAAATGGAAGAGAGAGGGGAGAAGATAAAACAAATCCTCTAGTTAATTTTCAATATAATTAGTGAAGTCAATGAAAAGTATTTGAAGTAAAAAAATGTTCTTCTCTTCTCTATCTTGGTTGGGCCGAAAATTGAAAGGGAAATTGGGCTGGGCTCAATTCTTTCTTGTATATTACATGTGTTTGCCACAACCCAATTTTAGTTTAAAAAGACGAAAATGCCCTTGAATAAAATGGGATATATTTTGATTTTTTTTTTCAAAACAAATTTTTGTATTATCATTTTTTTTTATCTGAAATGAGATTTTGATTTTTTTTTCAGATTTTTATTTCTGGAACACAATAATCTTTTTTAGAACTAAATTTTTAAAATGTATTATTTTCTACCATTTTCAGAAATTTAAAACTATGTTGGGAGAGGTTAAAAAAGATTTGAGATAGAAATAATTAGTGATAGATTTAATAAAAAAATTATTGATGAAATTGAAAAATAGCGACAAAACTTAAAATAATGTCAAATAATGCTTAAGTTGTAATAATTAACCCATTACACTAAAATGATTGACAATAATAAAATATTTGAAAACTAAATTATGAATCTCTATTAATACGTTTTCTCACAGGAACATTTAGTCCATACATTATGATGTTTAAAGTTTACACAAAATAATTTAATTCTAACTGATACTAAAGTTATTTAATTTATATCTATACAAAATAATTAAATTTATACAAATTAAAATATTAAACCAAGGATAATATCAACCTACTAGTTGTAAATAATTAATTTACATCAAGATTTTAGGATGTCACAAAAAATCAACATAATTAATTAACTAGGAACTTAATTGTAAATATTTAAAAAAATACTCAGACTAAACCGTATATTTTAAAGATATACAGGGACTAAGTTGTAGTTAATAAAATTAATTGATGATCAATTCATAATTAATGTAAACTATTTAGGAAATAATTTACAATTTAAGATCATTCAGGGCTTTTATCCAATTATAAACTTTAGTTAGGAATGAATTGAATTAGGAAAAATTTAAGATAAGAAATCGCAACGTCTTATACGGGTAAAAAATTAATTAATTTTACACTTATCGTACTTTTGACATTACTATTTTAATAATTTAATATAAACAATTATATGATGAATACAACAATAGAATAAACTAGACAAAAAAAGATAATGAAAAGAACATGGTAGCAAAAAACAATTTAAAAGACCTATAATAATTTGTTAATAACCGTTATCAAAAGGTCATGTGATGATGATTTTTTTAAAAATTTAAATAATTAATAATTATAATTTAAAGTCAAATGACAGCAATTCCTTTATATCCGTTGTTTAAAAATTATTTTGAATTATAAAAATATCACCACGTTCTTTCCAATAACCATAATTATGAATTACTTATTTTTTTAATATAATAACTAATTAGATTGAGAAATAATCGATAATGTAATCAACTATCTTAAAAAATAATGGATTATTTGATTTTCACATGTTTAAAAAATTAATAAATATTTTAAACAATAATCCATTAAAATTATTTCATACTTTTAGAAAAAGAAAGGCTTTTTATTTTAGTAATAGAAAATCACCTCTATATTAATTTTAAAGTAAAAAGAAAAAAATATAAAATCGAGATAAAATTGAATTATTTGTGAATAAGGGGAAAAATGGTGAAATAAGAGATAAAAGTAGGTGAGTTAGATGTGGTGATGACCTAACATAACAGTTGAAGAAAACAAAGTTGAACAATAAAAGCAACTGTCACTATTCCAACCATAATAATCCATAAATATTCTCCACTTGTCACGCTTTCAAATTTCAACAAAATATTAATTCAATTCTTTTTCTAAACTAATCCATATTCCATTTTCATTTATTTTAACTCCATCTCAAATTTGACTAGTAACGGTAAAGTGGGTCAGGTTTTTAGTTTCTCTTCTTTATTTTTTATTTTATTTTTAAATAATTTTATATTTTTTTAAATTAAAGTCAATATTTTATATAAAAAAAAATTTACATTAATTTTTTTTATACATCATTTTATTCATTAAATTATTATATTTACTTTACTTTGTTAGCCATTAAACTATTTGATTCAATTTTAATGTTTTTTATTATAATTTTCATTGTTCAAAAAGTAATATAATAACTACAACCAAATAAATAAATAAATAATTATAAAAAAAGAAAAAATTAAAAAATGTTGGCCCACCAACCCACCTTATGACGAGACTAATTTTCAATATGTATAATCTTGACAAGCAAGCGACTCGATCTATTTTTAACGAAAGAGACTAGTGGCGTGTCGGGATAAAACAGATTGAGTTGACCACTTTGCCACCCTAATTTTGAGCTTGTTAAATTTGTTGTAATAATATTTAGTTTATTATGATATTTTATTAAAAAATATATATGGTAAAAGTATATCTGAACTTAGTTTTATGCATTTTTAATTTATTAGTTATTTTATAATGTTGAAATTAATATATAATCATGTTTAGAATCTGGATTACTGAAATCTATACATTTTTTATTTAATTTTTTCATAATTATAATTTAAGTATAAATAAATACGCTAATTAAAATTCTTAGTTTTAAAATCTTAAATCTATTTTTCTTTGTTTCAAAGCTGAGTTTATTTTGTTTTTACAGTAACAATATCAGTTAAATCCACATCCGACCATTCTTGCATGTCAAGTTAAATGTTGTTTTTCTAACATTCTCAAATTTTCTGTTTTTAGAAGTTTCTGAAACTCGCGTTTTTTTCAGTTTCGCTTTCTATTTATGTGGAAAAGAAACTCACGAGAAATTGTAACTTTCAATTAATTATATCAATAAAAAACTTCAGGAATACAAATCAAATGAAACTAGTTTTTTTCCCTTTTCATGTGTTTATTCTGGTCTTTTAAATTAAAACTCTCATGTGATCATATTATCCATGTGGTTAAGGTTTAACTAATTGTCTTATATAACATAAATAAAAATCAGATTATCCATTATGTAAATCATATATATATATATATATATATTGAAATTTTCTGTATACATAAATGAAGAAAATTTCACACAAATTAAGAAAAAACTATCTACACCCTAGTTACGTTATAAATGTTTAACATAATTTTATATATTTAATCGACATATTTGTTCTATTGTAAATAAATTTATATAAAATAGAAAAAAAATATTTTTTTATAAAATAATATGTTTTTATAAAATAATATGTTTCAAATAATTAATGAATATGATGAAAGAAACAGAAAAAAGAAGTTAATTATATTTTAAAAAAATAATATTTTTTTGTTGGTAAGTTTCATTTGATATTGCATTAGTCATAATAACTTAAAAATTCTTTAGATTTTTAAAAGTTTTTTCATAAATTTTCATTGGCACGCATTTAATAACATGTGGTCTAAAAAGTTTAAAGAAGAATGATTAGTCGTTTTAATTTAATCAGTTAAGTTTTATTAACCATAATACTACTATGATGTACAACGACAGTCATATTGACTAATCTTGCCAAATATTATTTGCCACTATTAACTTATAATCATTTTTATTTGTTTGCATTCAATACCGAATGTGTTAAAATAATATCACAAATAAAATATTTAATTAATCGAGATTCTGAAATTGAAATTTCTTCTCGACCATGAATTGGTTTAGTCAAAACATTTATAACACAACTAAAATAAGCTTCACTTGTATATATTTAAGATTTTTTCTTATTTTTTTAGTAAACTTATCATTAAACCGTTGGGAAAAATCATAACTAGTTCTCTTTTTTCGGTGTAGATACAAAATGGACACTTGCGAAAGCAATAAGCAAATAATTTGAGAAAATCAGAACTAATCTTCCCTCTTTGGTGTAGATACAAAATATGCACTTGCGAAAACAATAAACAAATAATAAAAAATATAGCAAAAGGGAAAATGACACAAATAATTTTTAACTTGGGAAAACATCATCCACTTTAGAAGTAAAACCCACATGACCTAGTACAAAAAATGTCTCCACTATGAAAGTAGAATTACAATATTTTGTTTATCTCACTATGTGAAAATAACTTTCAATCTCATCCAACAACTATGAAATGCAATGTCTCTCTGACATCTCACTATGGTGGATATCTATTCTATCATATCTCTTTATATTGTTTTTTTTCCTTGTTTGCCTTACTCTTCTTTACAAGTTCCATTTATATAGAGAATGAGAGTAAAGTTTATCACATAAAAAGATAGTGGATAATTAATGTTTATCACATTTTCAAGAGAAATATAATATAATTCCAAGACTTTTGGAATGACCATCATTAAATATATTCAATGGATCAGTTATCAATATATTAACTGGTGATGATCTTTCAGTAAATTAAATTAAAAAGAATTACCAACCATTTCAGCACCTTCCAAATTTAATTCAAAGCAATCACCTTCTTCAAATTCCACCAATTCACCTTGAATATATATGGATCATAAAACAAATCATTGACTGGTCCATCAATAATTCGTGCAAAAGAATGAGATTTAAAATGCAAAGCTTAATGATTTATTGGCTGCGGAAAGGGTAAATATGCAAAAAGGGATTCCCCCACTCAAATTTAATACCTATTTTAACACGATATTTTTTAAATTATATTAAAATTATAAAAAATTCAACAAATATTTTTTTTAATTAAACAATTATATCCCTACATATATTTCCAGTGTTAAAAGAGGAATATCCAAATCTTATGTCTCACTCAAAATATGATACCCATTTTAACGATAACCACTTTCCAATCATTAAAAAAATTATTTTTGTAGATAGTGTTGACACGATGCAATCTTTTCTTTCCTTTTCTTAGTAAAAAAGGAAACCAATTTTCTTTCCTTACACAAAATGTTATGTTATTCAAGATAACAACACTTTTCTACTATTTTAGACGTGTACTTAACTATTATTTTTATAAATATTTGAAGAAAAATGCATTATCAATCTATGAGGTTTTAGTCAAATTATTTTTTATTTTTATATTTTTAATACGGATACATTTAATCATCCAAATCTAAAAATAAGTGAATTTCGGATTGTAAATAAATATGGAATTTTAATATGAAAAAGACACATTCGCATATTTTCAGGAAACTCAAACTATTGATTTGATATATAGGAAGTAAAACTAAAATTGATTGAAGCAAAAAAAAAATCAATTTATATTTACTAAAATGCATTTGTTAATACCATTTGGTTTGACTCAGATGAGTCATAATTCAGCGGAATTTCTAAATACAATTATTATATAAAAAAAATACTTTCATTATTATAATACTACAAATAGTTTTCGGTATATAGATGTAAATAAACATTTCTATAGAATAAAATGGTAGATGTATTTTTTTCTACAATTACATCGCATTAAATAACCAAAACAAATATGAATGTAACCAAAGAAATTACAACCATGTCGACATATTTGAAAAATAAATAATTTATGCTGAATAAAGTAAATTAATATATATTTTTTTATTTTCATAATTTTCGCTGTCTGTTAGATTATATAGTTATCTGCTTAGAATATTTTATTTTGCATTTAAATTAACATGATCAAAATTAGAATTCTGGGATAAATAAGAGATATTGTGAAACAAGATGAGTACCACTAAAAACATATTATATATATACTATAACTATCTGCATTCTCCTTTTCTTCATTTTCTGATCAATTTTTACGATATTGAAATTTAATATACATAGATAAATTAAAATTAAAAAGTAAAAAGTAATAATAAATTGATTAATAAATATATTTTTTTCTTTTTGGATTGAGTTTCTCTTTCTTCAAACTCTGCCTCTTTTATTGCTGATTTTGAGATCATCGAGTGTGATTATGATTAATATAAAATAATAAAGTATTTAATTATACTAATAAAATGAGAGATATATTAAATAAGGGTAGAATAAGAAAAAAATTGTTAAAAAAAAAATTATAAAAATAAATATTTTATATATATATATATATATATATATAACACTAATAAAAGATGATATAATATGGGAGAATTTTAAGATGAAATAAAAAGGATGAATGTTTTGCACAAAATTAAATTGTGCCTAATATACCATTAGACATTTAATTAGAATTAGGGATTTAATTAGCATTAGACATTTAATTAGGGAGGTGTTTGGGACAACCATGGCTGACTTGTTGATTCTGTGTTCCTTGCAATTGCCGTCCTTTGTCTCTCTACAATGCCTTTGACCTTTTGCCATATAGCACCACCCTCTCTTCCACCAACACGCTTCTTCCTCTGCACCCACAACCACCCTCACAATTCCACCTTCCCCACGTTACCCTTCTCTTCTCACACCCTTTTCCACCCAACTCATTACACCGCCACCCTCACTTCCCTCTCAACATTTCCCACCATCTCTACACACTTCTCGTGATTTCCGCTTCTGGGCACCTTTTTTTTTCAACGCTTTCTATTCTCGTCCAAACTCCTGCGCTCTTTCCGTTTGGGTTCTCCTTCTCTCACAATTCTGTTCCAGAAAATGTCAGACATACGTAAAATGTGATCAGGGGATTGGAGCCGTGTTTTCGCCACGTTGTGAGGACTAATCTCTTATGCGTGAGTCAACTGCACGAGGTTTTGGGAATTGTGTTGTTGGGTCTCATGTTTTCCTTTTCTCGGTGGTTTTTGGATCATGGGTTTTGAGGCTTGTCACCTTCTGATCCCTTATTCAAGACCAGCCCTTTGCACTAGAGTTTCCGAAAGTTTGGAATTTTCCAAGATCTAAATGAGTTAAAAAGTGTTATCTTTCAAGGACCACTGTGATGGAACCGAGAGCCCCATTAGAGAGTTCTTCCAATTTTGACTCTTTAATGTTGGATTCATCATCACGTAGAAGTACCCTGTCCACTCAGTCCAGGAGTTCTGGTGTTAACAACTCCACCAGGGAAGTGAGTTTTGGCTACTCGGGATCCAAGGCTGCGATGTATGGGTCAAAGGGTGCTGATTCCGAGGCTCTCAGTATGTCTCAGAAGGAAATCAGTGATGAGGATGCAAGGTTGGTTTATGTTGATGATCCCGATAAGACAAATGAAAGGCTTGAATTTGCAGGGAATTCGATTCTTACTGGAAAGTACTCCATCGTCACCTTTCTTCCAAGGAATTTGTTTGAACAGTTTCATAGAGTTGCTTATATTTACTTCCTTGCAATTGCCATTCTTAATCAGCTCCCTCAGTTAGCTGTTTTTGGGAGGGGTGTTTCCATTTTGCCATTGGCCTTTGTGCTTCTGGTTACTGCTGTGAAGGATGCATTTGAGGACTGGAGGAGGCACAGGTCAGACAAAGTTGAGAACAACAGGCTAGGATTGGTTTTGGTTAATGATAAGTTTGTAGAGAAGAAATGGAAGCATATTAGAGTTGGGGAAGTTATTCAAATCAGAGCAAATGAAACCATTCCTTGTGATGTTGTGTTGCTCTCGACTAGTGACCCCACTGGGGTTGCTTATGTACAGACTCTTAATCTGGATGGAGAGTCTAATTTGAAAACTAGGTATGCAAAGCAAGAGACTCAATCTAAGTTGCCAGAAAAGGAGAAGTTAAATCTGTTGATTAAGTGTGAGAAACCCAATAGGAATATATATGGGTTTCACGGTAATATAGAAGTTGATGGAAAGAGGTTGTCTCTTGGATCCTCTAACATTGTCCTTAGAGGCTGTGAGCTCAAGAATACTAATTGGGCACTGGGAGTTGCCGTGTATTGTGGCACTGAGACCAAAGCCATGCTCAACAGCTCAGGAGCTCCATCCAAAAGGAGTCTTCTTGAGTCTCGCATGAACTCTGAGATCATTATGCTTTCTTTCTTTCTTATAGCTTTGTGTACAGTTACCTCAGTTTGTGCTGCTGTTTGGTTAAAGCGCCACAAGGATGAGTTGAATCTCTCGCCTTATTATAGGAAGCTGGATTTTTCAACGGGGGAAGAGGAAAACTATAAATATTATGGATGGGCACCGGAAATTGTTTTCACTTTTCTCATGTCAGTTATAGTGTATCAGGTTATGATCCCTATATCCTTGTACATTTCGATGGAGCTTGTCCGTGTTGGTCAGGCATACTTCATGATCGGAGACTCGAGAATGTATGATAAGGATACAAAGTCACGATTTCAGTGCAGAGCTTTGAATATTAACGAAGATTTAGGCCAAATTAAATATGTCTTTTCTGACAAAACTGGCACACTGACTGAGAACAAGATGGAGTTTCAATGCGCAAGCATCTTGGGGTTTGATTACAGTTCAACGGCAGCCAGTCTTGAGAATGAGCAAGTTGAATACTCTGTTCAAGGTTCATTTCTATCTTCAAATGTTTGTCTGTTCAAGTACAATTTTACATAAGTGCTTTTATTTTTCTTTACATAATTAATAGGATATTTTATGTCATTTTTACTGTCAGCGGATGGGACGGTCTTTAAGCCAAAGATGAGGGTGAAAGTTAATCAAGAGCTTTTGCAATTATCAAAAAGTGGATTAACAAATGAAGAGGGAAAACAGATTTTTGATTTCTTTCTAGCATTGGCAGCCTGCAATACCATTGTGCCTCTTGTTGTTCACACATCTGACCCTATGGTCAAGCTGATAGATTACCAGGGGGAATCACCGGATGAACAAGCATTGACTTATGCTGCCGCTGCTTATGGTTTTATGCTTATTGAACGAACCTCAGGTCACATAGTCCTTGATATTCGTGGAGAAAGGCAAAGGTAAATTTAATTGCTTTTTCTTTTATAATAATTACAATCTGCTTCTTTTTCTTCTGCAGACAAACATGTTTTACATTGACAAACTGAAGTAATTTGGTGTTAATGGTTTACTAATAATAAATGTTGTTTCAGCTTACATAAAGATATTCTGAAATATTTATATTGTTGGACTCTTATGTATGTCATGATAAAATCTATATTGTTGTTGATAATGCAGTTAATTCTTTCATGTCTTCTAGTGATCCTTCCTCCCTGGATATGTAGTGATTTAGTGTACGATGCTTTCCTGTGTAATGAGGTTCCATAGCTATCTACTTCTAATGAATATTTCTATTATTGGTCATGCAGGTTCAATGTCTTAGGTTTGCATGAATTTGACAGTGATCGAAAAAGGATGTCAGTTATACTGGGGTACAGTGACAATTCTGTGAAACTTTTTGTTAAAGGGGCAGATACATCCATGCTTAGATTGATTGACAAATCATTGAACACAGACATACTACAAGCAACTAAAACCCATCTTCATTCTTATTCCTCTGTGGGTTTGAGGACACTTGTTATTGGGGTCCGGGACTTAGATGCTTCAGAATTTGAGCAATGGCACACTGCCTTTGAGGTAGCAAGTACTGCTTTGATGGGTAGGGCAGCTTTGCTTCGCAAGGTCTCTATCAATATAGAGAGGGATCTCTGCATATTGGGTGCAACTGCTATTGAAGATAAGCTGCAGCAAGGTGTGCCAGAATCTATTGAGTCTCTAAGGACTGCAGGTATTAAAGTATGGGTCTTGACTGGGGACAAACAGGAAACTGCCATATCTATTGGATACTCCTCTAAGCTCCTAACGAGCAACATGATTCAAATTATAATCAATACCAACAATAGAGAGTCATGTAGAGGACGTTTACAAGATGCCCTTGTCATGTCTAGACAACACATGCCTGTGCCTGGGGTTACTCCCAATTCAGAAGGAAGTTCAGGATCCGTTTCAACTCTAGCCTTGATTGTTGATGGTACCAGCCTTGTTTATATTCTTGACAATGAGCTTGAAGAAGAAGTAAGTGACCTTAAATTTGTAATGTGTTTTTAGAGTGTATTCTTTGCTTATACGTTCTGACTTAGCTCAATTCTGTTGACTCCAGTTCTTTCAACTTGCAATTAGATGTTCTGTTGTTCTCTGTTGTCGAGTGGCTCCACTACAGAAGGCTGGGATTGTTGCCCTTGTGAAGCATAGGACAGATGACATGACGCTGGCCATTGGAGATGGTATGAAATCTTCTATATACTTGTTTCAGATTGTCAATTACCTTCAAGAGAAAGAAAATTAATAAGGATACCAAAGAAAAAGAAAAGGAACTTACTGAAAAACTATGTTTATTATGACTTTGTTGTAGGTGCTAATGATGTATCGATGATCCAAATGGCTGATATTGGAGTTGGAATCAGTGGACAGGAAGGTCGGCAAGCTGTAATGGCTTCAGATTTTGCAATGGGGCAGTTTAGGTTTTTAGTGCCTCTCTTATTGATACATGGCCATTGGAATTACCAACGACTGGGTTACATGATAATATACAACTTTTACAGAAATGCTATCTTTGTTCTTGTCCTATTTTGGTAAGTTAAAATTCAGAAAATGAATATAATTAATTACACGATTTCTGCATATAACTTTGAATTTGTGTATGCCACAAGTCACCTTTTTTTTTCTTTCTATATATAAAAAGATTTCTTAGTTCTTGATGTTGGAACTGAGGTACTTCTGAGCATATACTTCATCAAATTCGCTTCTTGATCTGTATAAAAAATAAAAAGTTCTTTTTATATTGTATAGTATGGTGTTGTTAATCTGTACAAAGATTTACGCATCCAAATTTTGACATCTTAAATTTTGCTTTGTGTCTGTTTTCCAGGTATGTGCTCTTTACTGCCTCCACATTGACAACTGCTATAAATGAATGGAGCAGCATGCTATACTCAATAGTCTACACTGCGGTGCCAACTATTGTTGTTGGTATTCTTGACAAGGATCTTAGTAAAAGGACTCTCCTAAAGAATCCTCAGCTTTATGGGTCTGGGCTGAGACATGAGGCCTACAACAAAAAACTGTTTTGGTTGACAATGGCCGATACTCTGTGGCAAAGCATTGCTGTCTTCTTCACTCCCCTTATCGCATATTGGGGAACCAGTGTAGACGTAGCAAGCATAGGTGATCTTTGGACTCTTGCAGTAGTTATTTTGGTTAATTTGCATCTGGCCATGGATGTCATCAGGTGGAATTGGATTACTCATGCAGCCATTTGGGGCTCTATTGTTGCAACTTTCATATGTGTCGTGGTTATTGATGCTATACCAGCCTTTCCTGGTTACTGGTATGTGCTATCTTTTCCTGATCTCTCCCTTTGAATTTTTATGCAAATAGTTTAATGTAGTACTAGTACCATCCTATTATCATAACATGCATGAAAAGGATAAACAGATTTGTTTATTCTGTTGTATACATTATTAGTTTTTTCCATTTGATGGGTCACTTGATTTTCTTCTGTGTTTCTGTACTGTGTCTCCATTTTTCATGACTTATAGTCCATCTTAGAACCAAACCATTGTATGACTGCAGATTGGAATAAAAAATGGAAACAAAAACATGTTTGATTCTAAAGGAAAAGTAGTTTTTTTACCTTTTATGTCACAGGTAACTTAATCCACAGATTATACCTCAGCTTAATTTTACTTTACCTTAGTAAGAACATATTTAAGTAGATGTTTAGGGATTAGGGAGAGTTATATTTCTGGTACTCTAAAAACAATCCAGTTCTAATAAACTCTTAATAACTGCTGAATGCTAGTTATAGTCTATAGTTGTTGGACAGTTAATTAAACATCTTGCAATTGTAAATCCCAAGCATGCAAATACTTATTTTTCTTCCTTTAGATTCTTTTCACACAATCAACTGCTGCTTTTGACACTGATCAAGACATAGTAATGTAAATTTAGCCAAAAATATCCTTAACTTACAGCTACTTTTTTTTTGTCTCTTTTAACACTATATTGATTACTCTTAATTATATGAAAGGGTATTGTTGAAAAATAGCTTAAAAACTAAAATGACCCTTATTTTGGAACTAAAACAAAATGATTATTATTTTAGAATGGAGGGAGTGTGTTTTAAGAGACAACACAGATTGTCATTAATTAAATTTATTAGAAATCACAAAATTTTGTGAGTCTGACATCTTATTTAATGAGTCTCATCTCATTTATGATTTTGTAGTTTTATAGCATTTGAGAATGTGTTGTTAGCTCTTCTTCTATGTTACTGTAAACCTACACTAAGTTTTCCTCTGGATGAGTTCCTTCTTGCCCTTCAATCATATGATTCAGAAGCCTTTGCAGCATCATTTCTGTATATACAATCTGACATTTAGGAGTGTTCAAAAATTTCTGCAGGGCTATCTTTGATATTGCAGGCACTGCATTGTTCTGGTTATGTTTGCTTGGAATTGTAATAGCCGCATTACTTCCCAGACTAGTTGTAAAATATCTTTACCAGTATTATTTTCCCAGTGATATTCAGATTTCAAGAGAAATTGAGAAGTTTTGGAATCCAAGAGACAATGGAGGAGGGCAGATAGAAATGCTTCCTGTTTCAGATGGTCAACCAAGATAGCACATGTTAGCTTGTTTCCCTTTACACAATATCATTTCTTTTGTAAAGTTACATATTCTTTTAGGCTAAGTCACAGTATTTCTGTTGGTTATCAGATTTCATTGTTTCTATCCGAAGGATGGAGTTTTTGTTCAGAGGCTTCTTTTATTGTTACTTCTTTGTGTTGATAAATTAGCTTGTTGTAAATTAACAATATTATAGCAGATAAAATACAAAGGTTGATTACATGTTACAATTTATATTTTGACTTCAAGAGTTTAGTTCATTTCCTGCATGATGATGTTTGTTTTCTCCCTTAAGCTTGCTTGGTCCAATTTTGTTCTTCTGCAAGACTTCATGTTTTCTTAAATTATAATAAAATTACATCTTTTATAAAAATCTATGAATTACCCTTTTATGAAAAAGGGTGACTTGTTACTTACTTTTGAAGTGTACAAAAATTATCTAGAAATTGAGCTTCTAATCTATTAAGAAACACTTTTTTTTTTTAGTTAGATGTAATAATATGTTCATAGATTAAAATGAACTGAAACAAAATTTTATGAAAATGCTTCTATGAACAAGTTATATATTTCATTCTTGGAAAAAAATCATTTTTTTTTTCTAAACCCTGCAAGTTTATTCAAATATATGTTAAGGATAACATGAAGAAGATGCATAATTTTTCTTGGTGCTTGAAATTGAAAAATGTTAAGGATAACATGATACTTACATGCTATGAGGCTCTTAAATGGTGTGTTCGTATTGGACATACGTATTGGACACCGGTAGGACATGTATCAGTGAAATGTCTAATTTAAAAAATATTTGTTGGATTTCTGACAATTTTAGCATGATTTTAATACAATTTTAAAAAGAAGAAATACATTAATTTTTTAAAAATTCTAACTTATTGTATAATTTTTATTATGATTATAAAAAATAAAAAACAAATTCTTTGAATTAGTCATGAGAAACATATTTCTACTAAAAAAATTGAAATATACTTGTGTACATAAATTTTTAGTGTTAATTTATATAATTCATAATTATATAATATATATATTCGTGTCCTACATTTTAAAGATTATACGTATCACCATGTCCGTGTCCGTGTGTCAATGTTTGTGCAACATAGCTTACATGAAGAAATTATTATCATATATGAAAAAAAATCACTATTGTGACATTTGTCATGGTTTTATGTTTCTTGAGAAGGACTAGTTTGACATTTGGTCATCCACCTAAAAGATAAAAGGAAAAAAACAGAAAACAGCACAAAAGTCACAAGTTGGTCCAAATCTATTGTTTTAACAATAAATGGTGCAAAGAGTTCTTCCAAAAGGACATAAAGAAGCACTTGTCTTTTCTACCTTTTGTGGTGCCTTTATTAGTTATTTAGGTAACCTTTTCAAACAGACATTTTCAGTTTTCTTATGAATTAAACAATCTTCTTTCTCAAGATATGCCAATTGTTAGAAAATGGGGGAATTCTATCAACATTTATCATTAATAATTATCACACACCCCATAAATTTTGAAGATACATGTTTGTCTTTTTTTTATATTGTTAATAAAATAATATTTATATTTTTTACAACTTTTAAATAAATGATACTTTTACGCCCCTTGTGTTTTAATAAAATGAATTTTATCTTCTTTATTTTATTTAAAAACAACATACTCACCAATTTCTAAAGAAAATTTATAAAATTATAGATTTTTAATAAGAATTTAATGGTTTAATTATTATATATTGAAAGTGTGACATCAATTATAATGTTACTAAACTATATTCTATCTCATAAAAAATATATTTTGGAGAAAAATATTTTAATATATAAATAAATAGCTATAAAATATCTAATTAAAGATATTATATTATTTTAACACAAATATATATATATATATATATATATATATATATATAATATAATATAATATGGAGTACGGTTGTTATTCTATTAATAATATAAGGAATGAGAATTTTTATTTTAAAAATAAGAGTGTAATACCATTTTTTTTACTGAAACACGTTTACAAATTCCTAGGTAATAAAATAATCTCACTTGTTATTGTATAACTATTGTTAATCAAATAAGTTTTTGCACTTGACGAGTGTTGAACACTAATTTTTAAACACGGAGTAATCATCTTATGAATATTGAAAGAAACAAAAATTGTATGTAATGAGTTTTTATCTATTTTTCATTCTGAACCCTCTTTAGCAAACTTATCTATAAAAAAGGATAAATTAGGTACAATATGTTGAGTATTTTTAATAATATCTTATAATTAAATTAGATTTTACTTCATGAATCCATCTAAAATAAATTAATAATAAAATTTCAGTCAAAAATCTTGTTGTGTAATTTTACATAACAAGTGTAATTTTAAAAAAATAGGTATTTTTTATATTTATTTTGAATACAGGTCAGTTGTGTGAATAAGACAAGATTTCTCCACACTGAAATTAAGTAAAGATGAAACGATTTTGTTTTGATGAATATGAAGGTGGAACAACTTTGATTACACATTAAAGTCGTATAGGGTTAAGACGAATATAATTAATATTTAAGTGAAGTCGTGAGAAATAAAAACAATTTTAGTTCATTGAATTATTGAAAAAATTGTGGTACCATCATACTACTTTAGTTCGAACAAATTTATATAAAAGTTGTGGAAGGTACCAACGATTTTGGGAGGAGGGAATAAATTATCTGTAGACCACCAGAGTTCCAAGCACAAGTGCATTCAAAGTGGAGAGGTGTTGTGAAAACGAAGAATAATGAAAATTGTTAGGTGTTTTAAGACATTGATGAAAATGTTTCAAGACATAAGGATGTTAATGGTTCACGTTAGTGGAAACTGAAATAAAATTAAATTTTATTCAATTACACGATTTTAATTATAATTCAATTATAATTATAATTTCAGTTCAATTAGTCAAACAATATTTAATATGTTTAAAAAATTAAAAACTTAAATTACTCCATTATTAACAATTAAGATTGTAGTGTCTTTCTCACTTGTAACTAACAATACGCAAATTCATTAAACTATGCATATTTTTTTTACATTGAATAACATTAAATGAGTCAGACATCTTGAAACATATGCATAATTAACAATTAAGATTGTAGTGTCTTTCTCACTTGTAACTAACAATACGCAAATTCATTAAACTATGCATATTTTTTTTTACATTGAATAACATTAAATGAGTCAGACATATTGAAACATATGGTCGAACAATTAAATAAAAAACTAAAATCATTGATACTTTTCACGACTCTCGTACTTGTTGAGGTGTAAAAGAAGGTTTACTTTGTAAAATATTATTTTATATTGAGTTAGTAAAAATCCAAAACTATTTATAATTTGAGAATCGAAAGAAAAGACGACACATCCTTTAATAAAATTTGTATTATATATGTAGAATATTTTTTGACATTCTAGTTAGTAAAAATAGAAAACTAATAATAATTTGAGAATGATTAATTCTCCTCTTTCTAAATAACTATTTGAATAAGCTAAGTAAGGCTTTAGGGTTTAATTGTTCATTGTTTTAATTTTATTCTCTATTATGAACCTAATTTTTGTAGTTTTCAATTTGTTGGGTCCCTCATCCTTGATTTCGATATCTTCCTTGGTTACCTTGATCACAACCACTTTTGTATTCAGTGCATTTTTGACCTCTCATGCATTGTAAATTTTTTAACAAAGTGAGTTAACAGTAAAATCTATGAGATCTTCAATTATATCATGGATCGGCATGTGTAGAGGAAGAAAGAGGTGGTAGAACTAGTAACAACTTAAAATGAAAGGTCTCTCACAATATGACATTTTTATTGGTGTTGAGAAGTGTGCATATTTCAGACATTTTCATATGCCAACATTTTGAGTTTTGATTTGAGCCAATGGCGCAAGATGGTCCAATGCCATTCTTCCTCTTTTTTATGGTTTCCTCTATAATGATGTGTTTGGATGCTCATTTATAAATTACGTAAATAAGAGTGAATAAGAGCTTGTTGAAGAAAGAGAAGAGGAAACAATAAGAATAAACACAAAAAGCATGATAAAGAAGAATAAAGAAGGAGATTCCATGAAGACTAACAAGAGAAAGACTCCAAGCTTTGGAATAGGAAATTAGAGGACTTGTATTTGAGTAATTTCTTAGTTGTTAGATGAACTTAAGAGAAATAAGAACTTCATATGTTGAACTTGAGAGGAGAGGCGTTGGACAAAATTCATATCTCTTGAAAGTTAGATGTGTCTTCTAGAGCTTCTAACTACCACATGTCACTTTCAAAGTAACATGTGATAGTTTGACTCTTCCACTTTCCTTCAAGTTTTTAAGAGTCATTTTGTGTTTTACATGTGTGACTTCTCCAAAAATTATCACTGTTTTTCACATAAAATCATTATATCTCTTAGATTCAAGGAACTACTACTCACGTGTATTCTTTAATTTAAAAGGATTAAGACATGCTAGTCTTTGTTTAGCTAAGTGAACTCTTGATTAACAAAGTTAATTCTTTTTTGTTGTCTCTTCCATTCTTAGGACAAAATCTCCTTATATATAGGTGTCTCCATAATTTGTAAACACAAATACACTTGAAGATTGTTTGAAATTAGTGCTTGTAAGTTTTGTGAAAGTTTTAAGGTTTATCTTTCTCTTATTTTGATTCTTATGTTAAATTTTTTTTTGAAGTGGTAAATCTTCTTATAATTATCCATTAGTTATTGAATTATAAATAACGTATTGTGAGTTTGGTCCTTGTATATTTATTGTATGAATCAAAGGATGAACGAGTAATCATTATGATTGCCTTTACGTGCAAAAATAATTTATAATAATAATAATAATAATAGCAGTAATACTGATTAAGAAATAAAAGAAAAAAATTATTTTTTTTATAAAATTTACAATGGAAATACATTTTTATGCACAAATAAAAAAAAATCACCTTTCATATTCCCTGGGCAGGTTAGGATATGCCTCCCAAAACTAGCAGGTTAGGATTTGCCTCCCAAAAGTACTTTATGATATAAAAGAAACATAACCATAGTCTAAAATCTTAAAAGGGTAACTCCAATATACCATTTTGCTCATTCTTTTCTTTTTTTGGCAAATAAAACAGATTGGTTCCCATGGTTGTGGGTTATGTTGTACCATCTTAAGACACTTTTTGGGTCCTAAGTGAATGGGTTAGGTACTAGGGAAGCATGTCCCAAGATAGAGATTCTGCAATAAAGCTTTTTGGAGCAGATATTCAAAACACTCATATTCCCATTAAGCCAACTACTCCATTCACAGATTTACACTCATTGACTCAGATTCAGCCTCTGCCTCAACCCATCATCATCATCATGGTCATGCCATTCAACCCTTCTTCTCTACTCTTTCATTTTCCATCTCCTGATTTCTTCCTCCTTCTCCCGTGCTGCTCTTTTCTTGTGAAAAAATTTCAGTAAGGTTCATGCTAAAGTTTGCATTTTTAAACTCACAAAAAGGCTGAATCTTTATTTGCCTTACTCAAATGGGTATATGAAAGCTATACATGATTTATTTTTTGTTTGTTTAAATGGTAGAAAACTCTTTTTTCTTGCACCTAGATGTATTCTTCCTGTTGCAAGCTTAGATTTGTATAATGAATATTTGGATGTGGTCCACATGCCCATTAGCCCCCAAAATATTGAGCCAGATTTCTGAAGATTTTTTACTTTATTATTTTGTTTGAAAAAAAAAAGTAGTTAGTGAAATGAGTGGATAGCATTGTTTTTAGCCATGTGAAAAAGGGTGGAGGAAAACCAAGAAAGACACTGAAGGAAATTGTTAAAAGGGATAGATGGTGAATAATATTTCTGAGACTTTGGTCTTTAATTGAGTCTAATGATACTGTGGGATCTATGAATCTGACTCCACCTAATGGAATAAGACTTTTGTTGTTTTTATAAAGGTGCTGAATGAGGCTGAAATTTTGTTAAAGGGAGTGATAAAGTAGATTAAAGAAAATCAGGTTTTGATTTTCTGGTGCTACAGTAAATATAAGCTGTGGAATTTGATTTGAATTTTGTATTGGATTCTAATTTTAATTTGGACTTCATGATTAACGAGTAATTAACATTATGCAGTTTAAATGGGCCAACTTTGTAGGTTGTGTTATAACAACTGTAGCAATGGAATATGGATAGATAATTGGTGAATGGAGATTCTTATTCTTGGGTTATTTTAGAAGTTGAATGTTGATGGCATTTTCAAATACCTATGTCCCATTTTTCATCTATTGCTTATCTTATTGCTGGAGCTTAACCATGAAATAAATACTGAGATGTTATTAGTGTGTGGCAGTTTGTGATATTATAAACTATATTGGAATGCATACTTTGTGCCAGTCCTTACATTCTGTAACAGAGTTAGTAGTAGCACCTTTGGTCTTAAATCTTAATGCAAGTTGTCTGTTTCATGTATTCCTAGTTGACACAAAAATGGTCCTCAATTGCAGAATGGACTTGAAGAATCAACTAATTATGAAGTGGATGTTCCTTTGAATGAAGAAGTTTCTAGCAAACTGACTGACCCTCAAGAAGATGGTAGTGATACTCCAAGAAACATATGTAAAAATCCTTCACTGAAACTGGTGACCAAAGTAGTTCATAGGACTAATGACCACAGGAATGCTAAAAGAAATATTGATGAAGAAAAAGTTTTGAAGAAGCCAGACAAGGTCCTGCAATGTCCTCGCTGCAATAGTTTGGAAACAAAGTTTTGCTACTTCAACAATTACAATGTCAACCAACCTAGACATTTCTGTAAAAATTGCCAAAGGTATTGGACAGCTGGAGGGGCAATTAGAAATGTTCCTGTTGGGGCTGGTAAGCGCAAGAACAAGCACTCAGCTCTGCTGTATTGTCAGAAACCTGTGACTCCTGATGGTGCATCTGCCATCCAGACACATTCCAGTGCTTCTAGTGATGATATGATTCTCTCATCCAATGAACTCTCTGTGACTTCAAGACAAGAAAGGGAGGAAAATCCTCTTAGTGAATCCTTAGAAACTGTGTTGAGTCTCAATGGCCAAAGAAAATTTGATGTGGACTTTTCCACTATCAAAGATGATGGTGAGGACCCTTCTAGCAACTCTATTAGATCTGATGAGATAGAGCAGGTTGGTTTGGCACAACACTCTAATGGTTTAATTCCCTTACATCCATTTCATTATCATTCTGTCCCTTCATGGTCTTATCAATGGAATCCATGCTGGAATGTGAAGGAGTTTAGGTCCAGTAGCACTAGTTCTAGTCCTCCTTACACAGGTTCTCCAACCATGATGGCAGTTTCTGGCTTCTCCATACCAACAGTAATGCTACCTGCAGCACCTTATTCGTATTCAGGTTTCATGTCAAGCTTAGCTGGTCAAAAGGAAGAGTCTTCATTGATTGGATCTGCATTTAGTGGCATCTCATTGTCTTCATCTTCTGTTAGCATCAGTACTAGTTCTGGTGATAGATCCCCAACCTTGGGAAAGCACTCTAGAGATGGAAGCACACCAAAGGAAGCTGCAATGAAACAGAATCTTTGGGTGCCTAAGACTGTTAGAATTAATGGCCCAGAAGAGGCTGCAAACAGTTCTATATGGACAACTTTGGGAAGAAAATCTGATCAAAGCAAAATCATTATAAAAGGAAGTGTCTTCAAATCATTTGAATCTAAGACAAGTGCTGATCATAATCAAATTCGAAGGACAAACCCTGCTGCTTTCTCACGCTCTGAATCTTTTCAGGAAAGCTTGTGAAGTCCTGTGTTTTGTTCTAATTGTATGTTGTGATCAGATCAACCATGTCAAATTGGCATTTCTTGTTAGATGAGGCATAGAAGATTTCTAAAATTCCATTTCTCTACCTGGGATGGTTCCATGTATTGATGTTAAAGAAGACATGTATTCAGCAGCAGTAATTAGTCAATAAGAATCTCAAGCTTGTGTCACCATTTACTTCATGGTAAAATAAGAGTCATGAGATGAATATGAAACCTGACTGAGGTATGATATTTAGGCTTCAAAATGGATGCAATCAAGACATAGTCCTGTGAATTGATTCTCTTTCATTGATTCTTCATCTTTTTTTATCATTGTCTAGCCAATATTTGGTTAAAAATTTTGGTGTCATTGACATCTGTGTACTGTTTTTCAGACTTTTGAGGAATGTATTTTACTGTTTCTATCTTGAGAGTTGATTGTACCAAAAAGGGAACTGCTTTAGCAAATTTTCTTTCTTCAAGTCTTATATATAGATAAAGTAAAAATCATGCAATTCATGGAAATCTCAATTGCACAAGGTAAAACATAGACAATTGCTTCAAGACATCAGTGCATACTTTATGTTCCGGTATGATCAAAATATTGTTTTATGTCATTTAGGAGTCGAGGTGAATAACAATTTAATACACTTTTCTCCCTTAATCCACTAAGGCGTCTTTTAAAGACAAAACCGTGATGAAACTCAAAAACTTCAAAGCAGACAATACCTTAAATGCGGTGATTGATCCTAATGATGTTATCTCAACGGGCTTGAGGTCGGAACATTAACCTTATTAACATTATCTATGAAGATTGTAAATTCTTTCTCATATTGCCTAGGAGTCTAAGTCAAAACCCGAAATGGATGGAGCTCAAAAACTACAAAGTGGACAATACTAAGCATAATACTTTTTATTTTTCACATCTTTATCATATCATAGTTGTTGTTTGTGATGAGTATGATGAAGCATGATATGCTGCCAAAACATTTTGGTACTTTTATTTTTTTTCCTGGGATTGCAATGGGTTTGTCCACACTATAATGAATGCGTAGTGAATAATTTCTGAACCTCACATTTATAGTAAAAGACATTGCTTATATAATGCAAAAATATAAGTTTTCTCTTTTGCTCTGGTTTTCTTTCCCTACTAAATAAATAATGTACTTATTTCATATCAATAATAGCATGAAATTCTTTATTGTCTTCATACGTGATATGATTTGAATATCTAATTTCATATGTTCCATAGTTTAAACATTGTAGGAATAATTTTCAAGATCACTTCAACTTTTCCATTAGAGGACTTATAAAAGATAATATATTAGCCACGGTTATGTTGTAGTTTAAAATAATACATAGAAAAGTAAATTTATAATACTACCAATAAAACTGAAATCATTTTAAGTTTGGTGAAAAGTCCAGTATCAATATCACGCAATAGAATGAAAAAGTGGAGATTTTTTTTTTCTAATTATCTTGCTCATATGGGTATTATTATTAGCAACAGAGGTACTATGTACCTTTATATATTAAAAAATATTAATAATAATGGTTATATAATAAAATATAGTGAGTGATTACATGAAAAAACTATTTGTTGTGGTTTTGAAGTGTATGTTAGTTTTAGAATTTCCATTATAAAAATTTGTGTTCAAGATTAACATAGACTAATGATTTGAAACTCTAACCAAATTTACACCTCAGCATTTTAGTTTCCTTGGTTCATATAAAAATCATAATTAATAATATTACTTTCTATGTTTCTTTTATATATAAAAATTTTCTAAGATAGTGGTTAAAGTAGGTGGAAGTTTTTATTATGTTAAAATGAAGAATTTTTATTTGAAAAAGAATAAAATAATCCAAAAATAAATTTTAAAAAATAATAATTAATCGTTATATTAATTAAATTAAATATTAATTTAGAGATTACAAAATTATTCCTATCCAAAAGTCGTTTCTATTATTAATAAAAAAAAATAATTTCTAGATTGGTATCTAAATTAGCTACCTAAATTTTAAATATTAATATTTAGATTTTAAACTAATCTTTACAACTATTTTATTATAGTAGGTAGTTAAAATCTAAGTAACCAATAATTAAATACTTATTTAAAAATTATTTTATAAAATTTTATTAATAATAAAAACTCCTTTAGGTACTAATAATTTTTTAATTTATAAAATAATTTTCAATTTAATCAAATAATAACTAATTATTTTAATTTTTAAAATTAGTTTTTCTTGTAATGATCTAATCCAAACAACAAAATATTAATGATATAAAATATTAAAAAGAAAATTGATTGAATGTATAATTTTCACCTTTATTATTCGAAAGTATAGGCAAAACTCTTTTACATTTGTTGAATTGAACAGCAAGTTAAACCACACCTCTGCACATCAAAATGTAGAGCAACCCAGAAAGAAGCACAGGGAAAGAAAGAAGAACACCTCTGTGCAGTGAATTAGATTCTTGCATTTCTTCTTCTACAATCGTTTCTAACTTCATAAAACTTGATCGTCTTGGAAGATGAGATTTTAGAATGGTTGGTGCAACTTCACCTAAATAGGGCATGGATTTTGTCTTTCTCATAGATAGAAAAATTCAAAGTAAGTGCAAATTGAAGAATGGTTGCAGAAAATGGAGAAAAGAAAAACTAGGAAGAAGAAGGTAGTAAAATGATATTAAAGTGAATGAGTTGAATATTGTTGACAATTTGGAAGGTTTAAATATATATGTTAGGGTGTTAACTTCAGATAATCTAAATATAGTTTTAGACTTAAAAAAAAAAAAAGACATTATTAAGGTTCAATAACAAAGAAAGTAACTTACAGATAATCTATTTTAAATATTTGGTGGCATTTGTAAAAATAAGACTCTACAATGTGGAATTCTCAAAAGGATTCTTTAATTAGTGTGATATTTTAAAGAAAAATTAAATAAAATATGATGACGAAAATTTAGGTTAAAGGATGAAAATAAAAGATCAAGAAGCTAAATTGGAATTCAAATTAAATTTAGAAAATGAAATTACAAATTTATCTAATTAAATTATTTACTCTAAAACTTGGTTTCATACATACCCAAAAGTATGAAAATATTTTAAAAAAAGTATTATAGAAATGCTATTGTAATAAAGAGCTTAATTATGTAAAATAAAATCAGATGAGATGTTGTATATAAAATTCAAGATACGTATGCGTACTTATTGGACTGTTCACAATACTAGAACATCCCATTTACACATAAAGTCTATGTAAAATAAAAATATTTCAAGTAGATAAAAGAGAAAGCCTTCATTTTCATACCTTTCCATATATATATATATATATATATGTATATATATATTTTTTTTTTTAATTTTAACAATACCATTATAACTAT
>Ga0123342_1003528_pt1 | contig 25016 bp, 5 predicted proteins | sample Turbeawhitnodule_FD_89960 | JGI IMG/M metagenome (GOLD analysis project Ga0123342, IMG submission 89960) | Root nodule microbial communities of legume samples collected from Mexico - Turtle bean Mexico white nodule | ecosystem: Host-associated > Plants > Roots > Nodule | place: Mexico: Nepantla... | reverse complement strand
TTTATCTCTTCATTTTTTGTTTTTTCTTTGGCTATTTTTTTTTCTTTTTTTTTTTTTTTTTTTTATATGTGTTTGGTCTTTTTTTTTTTTTATGTTTTTCATTTTTTCATGTGATTACAAGTGTTGTCTATCATTAGTTTTATTTATTTTTTAAACATCATATGATACTTCATTTTAATTCTATCATCTAATGAGTATAAATTAAAAGTCTAAATACCTAAACTGAAAAACAAATAAAATAAATATTAAAATAATATGAGAAAGTTTATAGAATAATATTGTTGAACAAAAATCAAGTTTTGGAGAAAATAAATTATTACTTCTAATTAATTTATGGATAAAATAATTGTAACTTAAGTAAATATTCTATTCTCTCTTGTAAGTTTTTTTTGTTAAATAAATAATATATATAAATAAATAAATAAACAAGCCCCATCTTATACTTCTGAATTTAATTCATTATGTTCCATAAACTTAATTTTTTAAATCTAGTTTAAAAAATTTTTTTTATATAAAATAAGTGTTGTTGGTAGGTTAACACTACAATAAAATCATTATATAAAAATCAATTTTAAAAAAAAATAATAATTAGTCATTATATCAACTAAATTAGATATTATTGTAGAGACTAAAAAAGTTATTGATATCTAAAATAATTTCTATTCTTAATAAAATTTATAAATTAGTTTCTAAATTAGCATATAATTTACCGAAGGTTTTAGCTACCAACCACTTTAGATTTTAAAATTAGTAGTTAAAACTTGATAGCTGGTAGTTAAAACATTGATATCTAATTAGATATCAATTAACTAATTAGATATCAATTAACTAATTAGATACAAATTTAAAAATTAGTTTATAAATTTAAAAATTAATTTAAATATCAATTATTTTTTAATTTATAAAATAATATTTAATTTAGTGAATACAGTCATTAATTAAATTTTTTTCTTTAATATTATTTTTTATTTAATAATTTTCTATAAACATGTTTTCCTTTGTTCTATGACTTTGATTTCATATTATCAACAACACTACTGGAACCCGAGACCACCATTTTTTTAGCATTGAATGGACCTGCAATTAGATAACTCATGTCCTATCATTTGCAATAAGAGCAAAACGGAGGAAGTTTTTTATATTCCAGATCAACAATGAAAGCATATCCTCATTTTTCAACCAAATTTTAGTTAGGTAAACAAGAAGTCAAATTTATGTCAATATTATTCTACCCCAGAAATCTTTAGTTTTCTGCATAGTAATGTCATCTAAAGCCTAATTCTTTTATCGAAATTCACTATTGCATATTTAGCTTCTTGTTGATACTTTAAAAGTATTTAATACGTTCAAAACAACAAATATTAATTTTAAAAACTAAAATAATTAGTAACTATTTCGTTAAATTAAAGACCATTTATAAATTATTTTTAAAGTAGTTTATATTATTAATAAAAAATTATAAAATAATTTTTAAATTAAATCTAATTATTATTAGTTATAAAAATTTTAATTACTTATTATTTTATATTTTAAATTATTTTTTATTAATTTTTTATAAAATAATTTAGAATCTAAAATTTTAGTAACAACAATCTTAATAGTTAATATAAATAACAATTAAAAACTATTTTATAAATTTGAATTAATAATAAAATTACTTTAGACATCAATAATTTTTTTAATCTCTAAAATAGTATATAATTTAATTAATATAATAATTAATTATTTTTATCAATAAAATTTAGTTGTTATTTAATGATTTTTTGTAACGTAATTTTTTTTATTAAAATAAAAAAATTATAGTCTTACTTATAAAAATATTTTTATTAAATTTCTTTGAATTTTATTAATAATTAAAGTAAGTGAACAACATGTTTAGAATTAAATTTTGAAAGAATCTTTTATTATTTCCTTTCTTTTTCTTTGTAAATTTAAAATATTTAATAGTTTCTTTAAAGTTAATAGCATATTAATATTATTATTTTTAATAAATATGTATGCTAATTATTAAAGATGAAATATATGTTTAAATATGTTAACTGGGTTTTTAAAATTAAATATAATGTGAAAATAGTTATTGGTAAACTGATTATTTAGCCGTAAGATTAAAGAAAATTATATAGAAAATAAAAAGTGTGTAATCATAATTATAGCGACTGCTGCACCAACTGGTTTTGGGTATTGAATGCAAGTCAAAGAAACATGCTATACTTAAAAGCACATTTATGATGTGATGAGGCTCATGCTACGGCTTCTACCAAAAACAAATTTGTATAATATATAATCCAACCAACACAGTGGTTTGAGTTAGCAATGTTGGAAGAAGAAGGTGTGTGGTGGTTTCATTCTTATGTGTAGAATTAGTTTAGGTTATTTATGATGAAAGGTTTTGAACCTGACAATGTTATCCGAAAGTTGCAGGGAACATCGCCGCAAGGAGAGATATCTGGTTTAGGGTAAAAGAGTAAATTAATCAATTTACTCTTTTTAAGAAAAGTTAAATGCTAAAAACTGAACCAATCAATTAAGTAACAATCAAAACATTTGAATATTTACTTGACAATTATACTTTTACGATCCATATTTTTTTATATAATAAATTACAACTTTTAATATTATTATTTTAATATTTTTTATATTATTTAATTTTAAAATTATTTTTTATTATATATATATTTATTTATTTTTAAATTTATTACATAAAAAAATTATATATAATTTTAAAGTTGTGAAATTATATTTTTCATTTAGTTGATATATCTAATGGTCATGATATGCTTCTTCACTCTAAACCATATGTCACATTTCCTCTGGTCACACCTCCAAATTAATATTGTCAATTTGTTATTGCATTATCAGTGAAATTGAAACACCTAGTTTGAAATATATACAAATGTATTAAAAAATTATAACCTATTGAAAATATATAATAATAAATAAAATGAAAGATAGAGTTAAAAATATCTTCTTAGATTTCTAAGATGATAAAGAGAACATACTTATATATAACTAAAAAGAAAATAAGTACGGAATGAAAAAACTCTTCTAAAGTTTTCTTTATTACATGACAATCAATTTTCATATATTTCTTAAGTTCGAAAATTCTGATTTCTTTTTATGTATGTTTTTTTTTTTATCATATATATAAAGTTGCGAAAGGAGTATCAAACATTAACACAAATAATATAATAGGTTTTTGACCATGATGTGGTTATTATTTATTTATTTTTACTAAAATGGGGTTTATTTAGAAAAAATTATAAATTTAGGTAAGTCGTGTCAATTCGGCACGACTTCTGTCCTGTCATATTGAAGTCGTGCCAACTTGGTCAAAAACCCACTGAGCATTTTGGTCGCTCGTTCAACAAACCAAGCATTTGTTCTTTCAAATATGGTCTTAACCAAAGCACAAATAGGTAAGGATCGGGCCCCTCTAAAAAAGGAGTTGGTGCTTTCAGCAAGATTTGTTGTCATGTGCTCGTACCTCTTGCCCCCGTCATAGGCTTGTGTCCATTTTTCTAGTGGTATTTGATCAATCCAAGAGACTGCCTGTGGGTTTTTGACCAAGTTGACATGACTTCAGTATGGCAGGGCAGAAGTTGTGTCAAGTTGACACAACTTCAGTATGACAAGGCAAAAGTCGTGCCAAGATGGCACGACTTCAGTATGACATGATAGAGTCGTGTCTAATTGAGACAATTTGCGCATATGAAGTCGTGCCGAATTAGCACGACTTGTCTAAATTTGTAATTTTTTTTAAACAGACCCCATTTTGATAAAAAGAAAAAAAAAAAAACATCATGATCAAAAACCCTAATATAAAAATGCATAATTGTTTGAATTTATTGGTAATGAGCTTCACAAATCAAAATATCCCAAACAAAATACAATATCATGTAAAAGAACACAGATGTATACTATTGGAACAATATGCTAAATTAAAATATGAAAATGTCTGAATACTAAAATTGTTTTGAAAAAGGAAAACATGTCTTGGTTTAGAAAGGTATTGATTAAATTATTGAAAAAAACACAAATGTTTGCGCGGAATATTAGTTAAATAAAGCAAACACCTTCAATGAGAGTGATTATCCAACATGTAAGATGAATCCACAAATGATAAAGCAAACTTGCAGGCTAACATGTCATTCTTAGAAAGAATATCAAGACAATGTTTTCTTTGATTAAGACAATACATTATTATATGGTTAAAGCTCCAATTTCAACCAATAATAAAAATTATTGTTACCAAACTATTAAAAAATTATTAAATAAAAATTAATTTTAGAAATTGAAAATAATTAATTGTTATATTTACTAAATTAGATAGTATTTTAGAGATTACAAAATTATTAATTTTTAAATTAGTTTTTATTATTAATAAATAGTTTCTAAATTTATATTTAATTACCTACCCAGGTTTTAACTACCAATTATTTAGATTTTAAATTTGATATCAAAAACTTTGGTAGCTAATTAGATACCAATTTAGAAAATATTTATAAATAATAGAAATTAATATAGAAACCAATAATTTTTTTAGTATCTAAAATAGTATATAATTTAGTCAACATAACAATTAATTATTATTTTTTGTTTAAAATTGGTTTATATCTAATGATTTTCTTGTAGTGAAAACTTTAGAATCTAAACAATTAGTAGTTAAAACTTTGATAATTAATTAGATATCAATTTAAAAACTATTTATTAATAATATAAATTTATAATTTTTTTTAGTCTTTAAAATAATATCTAATTTAATCAATATAGCAACTAATTATTTTTTGTCTCTAATTCTATACATTGTTTCTGGTGAGGATCATTTCATTGACATAGGCAAGAAAAAGAATGACAAGTAAAAAAGATTTTGTAATCTTTACAAACAAGGAGTTATCATATTACTTTTGAGCAAAACCTAAATATATAAAAGAGTCAAAATGAGTTTTAAATTTTATTCTCTCATAATTTGATCTAAACGATAAGGAGACTTTCACAATTTCTAAACTTGTTGTGGATGATTAGGATATAAACCTGGTGATGTATTATTTATACATCTTCTTACAAGTTACCATTAAGAAATTCATCATTAACATCAAGTTGCTCTAAAATTCACCATTTGTTTGCTGCAACTGATAGAATAAACTGGATCGTATTCAGTTTTTGTCATTGAAGAAAATGTTTCAAATAATTTAAAATTTATGTTTGTGTAAACCCTTATCAACCAATCGTAACTTAAATACTTTCGTTTGTACCATTAGATTTATGTTTAATCTTGTATCTCTATTTATATCCAATTAGGTGTTTTCTTAAGGAAATATTTACCAAAAACCAAGCTTGATTTTGCTCAGTAATAATTATCTCCTTACTCATGTTTCTTTCCAACAATCATTCTTTAGATGCCTAAGTGAAAAAGGTGAAGTTGTTTTGAGAGAAATTTTTTAAAACAAAAAGTAGTTATTGAAAAAATATAGTGAGACAAATAATTTTGAATTCTAAAGAAAGACTGAACAAGAGTAGCTAAAAGACAGAAAATTTGTGTGAAAATGCTTGAAGTATTATATATATAATATTGTTCTGTTTTTAATTAATTAATACTTCTAATTAAAGTTGGATAAGGATGAGGTAGGGTATTCAGTTAAAGCTGGATATCTCCGTTTGGGGGGGGCGAGTAGGGGAGAAAGAGGGGGAGTTTATGAAATTCTGGAAGTGTAAGGTTGTACCTTTTGCACATGTTACGACTTGGAGGGTGTTGGAAAATAAGTTGGCTACTAAGGCTAACTTGGAAAAACGTGGGATCACGGTGGTAAGTTCTATGTGTAGTCTTTGCGGGGTGGAGGAGGAATCTCACACTCATCTGTTCTATGAGTGTAGTTTTGCGTGGCGAGTGTGGAACCTTTGTTCTGCTTGGTTGGGCGTGCAAAGTTTGTTTCATAATGTTCCACTGCTAAATTTCTCTCAGTTTAAGTTGAACAACGTGTCTGTTTCGGTAAATAAGGTTTGGGGAGTGATTTGGATTGCGGTCGTCAACGAAATCTGGAAACATAGAAACAGAGTAATATTTAGAGGAGGTGTAATAGATGTATTGGAAGTATTCGCTTTGGTGCAACTAAAGGCATGGACTTGGGTTACTTCCAAGTCGCAGGATGCAATATTTTCCTTCTCTGATTGGTGTGTTGATTCTTTAGTTTGTATGGAGATGATGTTTTGATGGTTTGTTTGGGTATAAGAGTGAGGGTTGTAGGCGGTTCTTTTCGGATTTTTTTAAGTTTTTAGGAGTTGGCGGGGTGTGTGTTGTGGAAAAGGTTAAAGGTCGTGTGTTTTGTATAAGGGTTGTGTCACCCCTTAAGTGACTCACATTTATTCATTGTTTATTGTTGACAAAAAAAAACATGTATTTATATTTTCCTTGACATCAATTAATGTTCTAATCTCAAATTTGTTGAGATAACATCACTAGGATCAATTACCGCATCCAAAGTATTATCCATTTTGAAATTTGGAGTTTCATCATGATTTTATCCTTACAAGGTGTCTCGAAGGACTAAGAGAGAAAGATATTTTAAATTTCTCTTGACATCAACTCCTAAGTGTGCACTGTGAATAAAAACCAAAGGGTTTCCTAACACAAACACATGTAATGCATTTAAATTATCTTTTTAACGATGTGTTTACTTCAACATGAGTATTGTGCACGATGATAGAAGATCGTTGATACTAAGCGAAAATGCGAGCGTAGAAATGCATGAAAAGTGAATTTATTCATCTGCACTGTTGCACCAAGAAATGTTACGAAAGCAAGCTGGACCATGAGTATTACCTTCTTACCCTTATTTTTGAACCAAAACCACGTGAACTCTATGTCATACATTGAAAATCGATTATGGTATATAAAGAAAGGAATCCATAATCGATTAAGACTTGTTTTTTTATGGATAATTGATTATGGCACATGAAGGAAGACACCCATAATCGATTATGATCTATTTTTGTATGGGTAATAAATTAGGTTACATGAACACAAACACCAACTGCACAATTGATTATGCACTATTTTTTGGTGCGTAATTGGTTATCTTCTTTCCATAATTGATTATGAAGTATTTTTTACCTAATAATAATTATTTTATTATACTATATTTCATATTTTTAGGATTTTGAATATTTTATAAATTTTATATATTATATTTTTTATTTAAATAGGACATTAAATATGTAGAATTTGTATTTATTTATGATTTTGAATATTTTAGGAATTTTATATTTTTATTTAAATAAGACATTAAATATTTAAAATTTGTATTTATTTGGGATTTTGAATATTTATAAATTTTATAAATTTCATATTTTTATTTAATTTGGACATTAAATATTTATAATTTTGAATATTTCATAAATTTTATATATCTCATATTTTTATTTAAATAGAACATTAATTATTTAGGATTTCAAATATTTTAAAAAATTTATATATTTTAATTTTTTATTTAAACAGAACATTAAATATTTAGGATTTTGAATATTTTAGACATTTTATATATTTCAGATTTTTATTTAAATACGACATTAAGTATTTAGGATTTGTATTTATTTATATTTTTTAATATTTTAAATTTTTTATATATTTTAAATTTTTATTTAAATAGCACATTAAATATTTAGGATTTTGAATATTTTAAAAATTTTATATATTTCAGTTTTTTATTTAAATAATACATTAAATAATTTAAGATTTGTATTTATTTTAAATTTATTAATATTTTATAAATTTATATATTTTAGATTTTTATTTCAATAGAACTTTAAATAACATTTTTGACAAATCATAAATATGTTTGGAAAATTTCACATTTTTATTGAAATTATTTTTTACAAAGTATAAGAAATAATACTTTAATTAAAAACAATTATAATCAATAAATAAAATTATTTTTTCATTTTTTTTAAATAGAATGGTAAATTTGTAATATTGTAAATAACTCGTATTTTCAGGGTTTTTTTCACAAATAATGTAATTTTACTTCATATTTCCTAAAATGGACAAAAGAAAAATTATTTTGAAATTGTACAATTAAACTATTTTAGTTTATATTAAACTGAAGTATGTATGACTTCAGTTATATCATTGTACCTCACTTCTACTACTTGCCTAATTTTAGAATATTTTTTTTATCTATTTAAAAAAATACCAAATGGAATTACACTATTTATAGAGAAAAAACTATTTTTTTTTCAAAAATAATTAGTGAAAATAATTTACAAAATTTAGTTAACTTAAATCTACACAAAATACATCATATTTTATTATTTAAGTATTTTTAAAGACAATGATAACTCTATAAACTTAGATTTTATATCTTTTAATTTATTTTTTTCATAATCATCTGATTTTTCACAAATTTTAATAAAATTGTCTCACAAATTCATTCTAACGTGATAATCCAAATAATCTTTCTTCAAACTTCCTTCTCACATTTCCACTCATTCAAATCCCCACAATTGACTCTCCAATCTAAACACACCTTAAAAAAACTCATATTTATGTCAATAGTCATTTCATGAGGAAAAACAATATGTAAGTATAAATGTTTCACAAAATAGCAATACTGATTTTTAGAAAGTTCAGGAATCAAAACGTAATTTTTCGAACTCTCCAGATCAAAATATACGCGATTAAATGTTGGAGGGGTGGTGTATTTCCTAAAATTTATGTTTGACAAAACATTAGCAAACTTTTAAATTTAAAACCATGATTTAAACAAGAGTTAAAAAATGATTTTTTTCTTGAATAACACGTACTTGAAAAGTTATAATCCAAACATGATATGAAACAAAATTAACTTTGAAATAAGGGCTGATTAATTATTACACTGCATGAAAGGGTTGTCGGCATGTCGATTAAGCAGTAACAATTCACTGTACTACCTAAAACTAGCTAGGAACAAAAGGTGGAAACATTGAATCATTAATGTTTTGTGTGATGGTTTTGCAACTACAGTGGCCATTAAAGAAACAATTTCTCAGTTATCTCTCTTTTTCAGTACTCTTTGTGAAGCTTTATCATAATTACTCTTGTTCTTACACTTAATCAGGCATCTACAATAAGACAGATACCAAACACTTTTAATTAAATTCGCGGGTGGCTACTAGATTAAGGAAAGTGTAGGGCTAGTAGACAACAATAATAAAAGAGTTAATAAGTAATTTGAAAGTAACTTGTTGGATTAAATGGAAGCAGTGGATAGCATCTTTTTGACTTTCTAGGGTTTGTATGGTTCTCAAGGAGACAACCACACCCCTTAATTCTCCACCCTAATCTCACTTCGATTGCCACCAAGATATAATCATTCTTATTTTATCAGCTACCTACAAATTTTGGCCCACCAGTTTAAGTAATCCTTTAATCTTAACCGTCCGTCTATGTATGACCATGTAATCCATGTTCATTTGTTTTACTTCCTAGAAAATTATCATCACTACTTAATCTGAAAGCAAGGTTGATATCAAAAGTTTTAATTGTGATTATTTGAGAACTAGTTCAATGGCCCGTTTCAAAGAGTAAAACTTGTGATGAAGATGCTTGGAATTAATTTCATCCAAGAGTCCTAATTATGGTGATAAAAAATGAAAATTAATTAATTAACACATATCTTCATCTATTATAGGAATTGAGGGGTTCGTTATCGAGTTTATTATTCACTGTATTTAGTGATATCTAATAAGTCTTTTTGTACTGTTTAACTTAAGGTTGAGTCATAATAGGCTTTTGCCCTAGTATCAACATATCCAACGTGATGTAGCATCAAAACGTAAATTAACGTTTTAATTGTAAATATCTTCATTATTGTTATATATAATGAAGAATAATTTAATTACTATTTATTATTCGATATGATTTTAACGTTAACAACATAATCAATAATTTATCTACGTTGTTGACAATCAAAATTAATGACCATGAGTAATAAAAGGATGTATTTAAGCCATGATATGAGACAAATACACACTTAAAAAAGGAAAAATAAGATACAATTAGAACTGATTTATGAAATCATTATTAGATCAAATCAGAAACTTGGATGAGATTTGTTTCATAAATCTTTAAATAATTCATGTTTGACTATTTTGTGACCCCTTGAATAGAAGAATTATAATCTTCTTTGAAATTATGGGGTCCTAATTAGAACTAGCAAAATGACATACCGGTTTGGTGCAAATTGCGAGTTATGATAGACAAGGACAAAAAGTAAGAATCCAATTAAAGTTTATTAAACGAAATCCAAAAAAAAATTGTCATTGGATTAAGCTGAATATATGGTCTTAGACTAAGAAGTTAAACAAACAAGGTTTACATTTCATTGGAAAGATTTTAATTCGTTTGTCTAATCATGTATTTACGCCAAATATTATATATATATTTTTAATTTACGATAATAAATAATGTCATATAGATAGAGTGGAGTTACATTATCCTAATCCATGTAATAATTGCTTCACATAAAGATGACGATGACAATTGCATTCAACAAGATGGAGAGTATGATCTCCCATATCGTGTTCCTTTTTCTTTAAATTTCTTGGCACAATTCATTTCTTGATTTTCTTGGTGTTTTGTGGGATCTACATAAAAAATGAAAATAATTTCTTTTAATAAACGTTAAATTATAAAATCTATTTTATTAAACTATACCAAGAAAATGGCTAAAAGTATAATCATTCAATAATTATTAGGAAAATATTTTAAAACATAAATAGATATTGAAGATGAAGTACGACCCTTATCCGAAAATATGTGTTTGTGGATTTTTGTGCCTGTCCCCATTTGTATGAGGTAAAAATCTTCAAACTCCCTGAAATATGACGATAATCCTCACAATAATTCCACGGAAAAATGAAAATCTTCACCTCCCATGACATGGTGAACATTATTAGTTTAGTTTAATAATGATAACATCTCTTAATTCTTGTGACTTGATCTTACTCTAATATCCATAATGTAATGATATAGCTATTTTTTGTTTTGTTTTGTTCGTGCAACAGTGGGATCCAACATCTCTTAATTCATTATTATCTTACTCCATAACATGTCCAAGTGAATACAAACACTATTTATCGGGAGTAGCGAACAGAAAACAACAACACTAATCATATTATTATATGGGGAAGCATAAATTAGTTAAGAAGTTGGTTCATTTTAAAAGTTAAGGTCCCATGGGGTTGTACATAACATGATTGAGATATACATCTCAACAACCGTTAAAATGACTTACTCACTGAGAGTACAAAGGAAGGAAACATAGATGCATGCAAGAGTATTGTACTAATGTTTGAATATAATATTTTGATAATATTAAAAAGTATTTTAAGTTTAATTCGATTTACACAATTAAATTTGCACCAGTTATATATTATGAAATGTTTTAATTTTTACGAGATCTTCAACAAATTCTCCTCATACCGAGACGATTAATATTTTGTGTGTGAGATTATATAATAGATGATCCAATAACGACCAAATAACGGATGACTTAATAAATCTAACAAACTTCCATTAAAATAGATTTTATATAATTCTGTCTCTGATATCATATTAAAAAATGAATTTTAATTTAACGTAATCTTATAAAATTAATTTATAAGATAAATTTTACATCTATTTATATATTAAAAAATATTTTTATATGTAAGGAATGTGAAATCTTAAATGTACAGGTGAAGATTATGTAATTTTTTTGTTGATGGAAAAAAAAAGTATTTTTGGGTATAAAAGGACGTTTGTAAGGCTAAATTTGGCATGACATAATTTGCCCATGCCCTGCTAAATACAAGGTTGGATGAGCTGGGGAAAAGGGGTGACAAGGAAACCATGTTTGCTTCAACAGTGCTTCTCAATTATAAAGACAATAAAAACAATTTATGGGTCCTTTCTCACCGTTGACTAATTCCTCATTCATGCTCCTTCATTCTTTCCATAAATAATAATCAATAATACACTTTTTTTCCCAATCAATTCAACCCTAAAAAATTCATAAAAAAACAAACAAAATCAACCCTACAATAGCCTGGATCCTCTTTGAGTAGGTATTACTGAAGAATTTCCGGGTCAAAAAATCGTGCTAGCTATATTCGGTGCAAGTTTAGAGTATTTTGTTCCAAATCTTTTATTATCATACTCTGTTTAATATTATGTCAAAATTTGACTGAGTATACCATTATGTGAGCACTATAGTGCACAATTAATCTAAATAGTTTGGTCATAAAACAAATCATAGTTTGTTGAAAAAACACCAAATTTAAATTTAAACTGATTAGGACTCAGCTCACCATCACCAAAAGGAGTCATTCATGATGTAAGGGAATGTACCAATCAATTAGATTTTTTATTATTAAAATCATACACTTTATTTAGTTTCTGCAAAGATTACGTGATTACAGATTTTTTTTTTATTGTGGGGGGGTAGGTTAACCAGTTTTCCACCTAAAAGGTTTATATTTTTCATTCAGTATATAACATGTTTTTTGGATATATCCTTTATGAGTGTTTTAGTTTTAGTCTATTAGATTTAAGTATTTTTTTTAATATATTTGAAATAGTCTCAAAGTCACATACTTAATAGGACATAATATTTGTACTGTGAGTAATACCAATTATTTTATTGTATATAAACAAATTGAATAAAATAATGAGAATACACCATTTAAATAAAAGCTATATTCTTATATCTATTAATATTATATGGTATATTAAAATTTAAAATTCAAACTCAGGTTTAAATTTCATTTTTCTAATTTAAAAAATAATATTGTTAATATGAATGAAAAAAAATGTAAAATGTGAAATACTACAGAAAATAAATTAGCCTTCAGGGAGTTTGTTGAGAAACAAGGTAGGTAGTAAGATCAATATTTGACAGTGTCAACTTTTAGATGTGATAAATACAACATATTTATCTATTTGTTGAAATGGAGCATTTTTTTTCACCTATCCTTAATTTTTTTTTCATATAAACAATAAATCTTAAAATTCTTATAATTTTAAGACAAGTATTTAATAAATTTATAATATAAACCTCAGTAATGATCTAGCTCCATGTCAGTCCAAATATTTAGTAGCGTATTTTTCAAATTAAACTTCTATCAAATGTATTTTTTTATTACTCTTACAATAATCAAATTTAATTTATAATAATTGATGTAATCTTAATATTGCTCAATAACAATAACAATGCAAAATGTACTAAAAAAATGGTAGGTATTTTGTTGTATTAATTTTTATCAAGTGCCTGCAAAGTTTTTATTACTCCGTCAATAACAATGAAACAGTAATCTGATTAAACTATTTTTTATCTAAATAACACCGCCATCATCATTTTTCAGGAGTCTTTTAAACAAAAGTGTACTCATCATACTTCTAGTAACATTTATATAAATTTATTTAATAATAAGTGAGTGAAGAGATATAACAAACAATATTCATTAAATATGTATTTTAAAAAAACATTATATTTCTTTTCAACATCAAAATAAGCTAATCTTACACCGATTTGCATATCATAAACCATTTGCTATGTTTGGTCGTTGGAATGCAAGTCTTTCTATTGTCTCACGTTCAACCCATAAACCATTCTCTCTATCTTTTGCTTAATCGAGAATGAAAAAGACCCTCGTTTTTAACCTACAAGCATGCATATATAGTACAAGTGCATTTTATGCTTTTCATTATTTTTTGATGAAAAAAAAAATTATAGACACTTTTCAATTCTAACTTATTTGACTCTAAATGAATAAAAGTGTATACAATATTTGATTTAAACACATAGACGAGGGTTAACAAATTATTAATAGTGACCCTTCTTGTATCATTACTCTCTCAATGAAAGAAAAGAAGACATTTTCTATAAAAAGAAATACATTATACAAAAATATTTAATTCTGGTTCACCCTTTTTGATAGTGATAGATGTTTGATATATATAGTGATAGAATATGTGTCATTCTAACTATATTAGATGTAATCAGCTTTATTCTTTTAGACTTACTTTTTGACAAATTAACTTTGAATTCCAACATTGGTTCAAAAGTTTTTAACACTGTCTTGATTATTAAAGACATGTCTCCAAGAAAAATGGTATCCTCAGCAAAAAATTGTAGTTAACTAATTTCTATACTTATAGCCTTTCTAGACTCTCTTCTCATATGTCTTTCTCATCATTCCACCCAAACCTTCATCAAGAAATCCCCTTGTTTGAAATCCCTTTTCATCTTCAAATCACTCAAATTAGCAAATGTATTCCTTAATCTAGTTTATCCATTTTTTTTAAGAAATCGCATCTTCCTAAGCATGTATAACAAGCTTATAATAATTAATTTTAATCATTATTTAATTTTATAAATTTGACTTATAATATAAAGTTTATTTCTATTTATATATTATAAATTTTTTTTTTGAATTTCTAATAAATTTTGTTGGCTTGCGTATAACTTCATACACACTTCCAATTTTTAAAATACCTTCCATAGAATTTGTAGGGAGAAAAATGTTATAATAGCATTGTATCACTTGTTAACTTGGGTTGGAAACAAAAGTAGTAAAATGTGTTGTGATAGGTTGACATGTTCATAATTATACAATAATAGCACAACCATTCACTTTTGAATGAAAACATGATTTTGTAAAATTGAAAACTTTAAGAAGAGCAGGAATTAACTGCACTTTAAATAATTTATTAATTATTATTAATTAAGAAAAACAGGGTTATTTACTACTGGGTCAGAGATATGCAAAAGCTACAGGAATTGTCGTTTTATTTTAGTTTTAATTTATCGAAATTCATTAGCACGAGAATGAGACAGAGCGAAGAGTAGCACAGAACAGAGAGATAGAGAGAGAGGATGTTGCGTTGGGCGCTCACAGCACAAGCCTGCGCAGTGTTTCTCCCAATCTCGTATCTTGGGCCATAACCATCACCAATATCGATGACTGTGTCGTATTTTCCTGTTTTACCCTTTTCAACCTTCGTATTTTTTTACACTCCAACCGGGTTTTCTCCCTCCGACTTCTTCGCTTTTTGCACTTTAACATATTATTCACGCACATATATATTCCACTTCGTATTTTGGGTTCTGCTCTCTCATTCTGCTTCTTCATCGTCTCATCGCAACACAATATTTGGATGCTATAGTTCTTCCGTCTAAACCCTCTGAACCTCCCAACATACACAATCTTATTCTCATCATCAACACACCCCATGTAAGCACATATTTCCTTATTACTTCCTCCTTTTCTTTCCTCTTAAAAAGTTCTTTCCTTCCCACTATTTCTCTGCCAATTTCTCTTTTTTGTTAATTCAGTTGTCTTCGTCGGGTTTTAATTTTTAAGGGTTTTGCAATTTCCACATACCCCTTTTTTTGAGGGTTCATTTTGATTTCTGTTTTTTTTTTTTTTTTAAAATAGTTTTCTTTTTTTGATTACTCGAAAGTGGTTTGCGCTTTACATTCCCAATTGTCGAATGTAATAAGGCCAGGTTAAATGAGTGTGGATTGGGATCTATGTTGGATCTCTCGGTATCTGTTTTTTTATTAAATTATTGTTATCGTTGTTGTGTGGTTTAGTGAAATGTTTATTTTGGCTAATATTGGTTTCCGTGCTGCTTTTTTAAATGCGTAGTTCATGATCTGGGTGGCTTGTCTGGAGAGAGAAAAAAAATTTGGATTTTGACAAATTCCTGGGGTATAAAATGTTGCTTCTTTGAGGGGGTTCATGGGTTGAATTCAGAGAATCATGGGTAGCTTCAGCGAAGACGATGAATGTCGGTTTTTCGATGCTCAAGAGGATGTTGTGTCTATTGCGGATGATGAAGGGGTATCCAATGCTTTGGATTATGGATTGTGGATTCCGAGTCCAAGGAGCGTGAGAGAGCGTAGGGGCAGGTTTATGAAGAGTATGGGACTGAGTAGCGTGGATTTGATTGCCCTAGAAAGAGAAAATTCAGTAGATGTGGGTAGTGTTCTGTGTGAAGAGGGAAATGATAGAGTTGAACTTACTAGTGGGGCTGTGACCCGAAATTGTGTTGTAGAAGAAGAATTCTGTTCAAGCCGGACATCAATGTCTTGTTGGCATAGGGAGAATTCTTCAGAGGAGTTTGGTTTAGTGGATAACTCGCCGTGTAGAGATGAGAATTTGGAGCGTAATGTGGATCAGGAGGGGCTGCAGTGTAGGGAGATGACTAATGGAAGAGATCTGGATTCAGATCGGTTGGTGGATGTGGCAGAGTCTAAGGATTCAGAGAATCCCTTTAGGGAAACGGATGCCAATGCTTCTGCTGCGAGGACAAGCCGGGTTAGAAAGGGTTGGTTCAGGAGATTGCGGTCAATAAATTGCATGGTTAATAAACATGGGGAAGGTGATTTTAGAAGAGCAGAAGGCCTTGATGAAATGCCAAGGTGCAGGCTTCCGAAAGTTAAGGTCCGTCAGTCCAAGAAGCCAGTGAAGGAACTTTCAGCTCTTTACATGAGGCAAGATATCCAAGCTCATGAAGGTTCGATTTTGACCATGAAGTTCAGTCCTGATGGGCAGTATCTTGCTAGTGGTGGTGAAGATGGGGTTGTGCGCTTGTGGCAAGTGGTTGAGGAGGATAGATGTAATGAAGTTGATATTCCAGAAATTGATCCATCTTGCATTTATTTTACTGTGAATAATCTCTCTGAATTGACACCACTATTTATTGATAAAGAAAAAATAAGCAAACTGAAGAGCCTGAAAAAAACATCAGATTCTGCTTGCGTAGTTTTTCCTCCTAAGATCTTCTGGTTGTTGGAGAAACCATTGCATGAGTTTCGTGGGCATAGAGGTGAAGTTTTGGATCTCTCTTGGTCAAACAATAATGTGAGTGAATGACATTAATTCAATTTTTATAATAAACTAAGCACCATACACTTAGGTATGGATGAAAGTTTGGAGAGTTGATTTGGTTTTTCATCTTCTTTGAATGCAGTATCTTCTGTCATCTTCAGTTGACAAAACTGTCCGACTATGGCAAGTGAATAATGACCGTTGCTTGAAGGTTTTCTCACACAGTAATTATGGTACGCCTTCGCTGCATTGCTCTATTTTTTTTTTCAGGCTTCTTGAGCCGTCATCCTAACTTTTTTTATTATCGCAAATTATCTCACAATTTGTTTGTGTTGGATGTATTGTAGTGACGTGCATACAATTCAGTCCTGTGGATGATAACTATTTCATTAGTGGATCTATAGATGGAAAAGTGCGCATCTGGGCAATTTCTGATTGTCATGTTGTTGATTGGATTGGTATCAAAGATATAGTGACTGCAGTATGCTATCGGCCTGATGGGCAGGTAACCTTTTTTTTCAAAACAATTTCAATTCTGTAGAAACATAGATAAAATTAGAAATGATCTTAAGATGAATGATATTCTTTATACAGGGAGGGATCATTGGCTCCTTGGCTGGCTATTGTCGGTTTTACAATGTATCAGGTATCATCATTTTCACATATCTTAATATTTTATTTGCCCTGGATAAACCAGTTAGGTGTCATTTGGTAGATTTCCTTATGATTGTAAAAAAGTCAGTGTTGAAATTATGCTAAACTTGATGATTCTATAGATGCTTCCGATCTATGTATTTCTTAAATGTTTGATTTATTGTTACTTCTGATCATGATAAGGAGGGAAGTAATAAGATTCTTTATGCCTTGAAATGCCAATCAAGTTATCATTGGGATGTTATGAATTTCACTAGCTATATTACAATTACAACCATATAGGACTGGAACTTGGCCTTTAACTCTTCTGATTTTCATTTTTGCTTGATCCAGAGAATCGCTTGCAGTTAGATTCCCAACTATGCTTAATTGGTAAAAAGAAACTTCCTGGCAGAGGGATTACTGGGTTTCAGGTATTTTCTTTTCCGTCTTTTGTTTATTGTAATAAGTGAGTCGTATTTTACTTTTTCTCATGAATTTTTGGTTTTCTATATAAGCTTACTTTTTGTCTTGTAAACTGATTATCTGTTATTTATTTCAGTTTCTTCCACAAAATTCTAACAAAGTTTTGGTCTCCTGTGCTGATTCACAAGTCAGAATCCTTGACGGCCTTAATGTGATTGGAAAATACAAAAGTATGGCCTTTTGTCTAACTCCTATATTTATTGATAGTTTTTTCGATCGGCTTGTTCAACTGTCATTCTTTAGTTCCTAAAAACTTAATTCGTATTAATTTTGAATTTTATTTCATGTTATATTATTACTAAGATTCTTTTATATTTTTGTTCCAGGCATTAGCGCAGGGAGCCCAATGGGTGCATCGTTTACTTCTGATGGGAAACATATTCTATCAGCATGTGAGGACTCTAACGTATACCTATGGAATGTTAATTCCCAAGAGTCTAATCCTGTGAAAGCTAAGAAGATTACGTCTTGTGAGCGGTTTTACTCAAATGCATCTGTAGCAGTACCTTGGCATGGTTTGAAATCTATAAATATTGAAAATGAACATCAATTGGATTTGTTGGATAAAGGATCATCTCAAGTTATGCAACTTAATCCACCTGCTTCCTTTTCTCTGAACCAAGAGTTTATTTTGGAGTCTTTTCCGAAGGGGTCTGCAACTTGGCCCGAGGAGAAGCTTCCTGTTTCAAGCTCCAAGGCTAAAACATCGGTGATTCACAAATCCGAATACAATTTCTTGAAGTCTTCTTGCAAGAGTACCTCCTCTGCTCATGCGTGGGGTATGGTCATTGTCACAGCTGGCTGGGATGGCAGGATAAAATCATTCCACAATTATGGGCTACCCATTCCCGTTTGAAATGAGGTGACTTTTCCTAGGTTGGAGAGTAGAATCAAGATTCATTCATTCCTTTTCGTGGACATATTGTCCTTGGAAAATTCCATGCAGCACGGCCATTTTGTGAACGATGTTAAATTTGGCAGTATCAGTAAAAAATCAGGTTGTGGTAAAAACCTTTAGCAGGAATTACAGTTCAAATGAGTGGTGAACACGGGCATTTGGAGGGTGGTCCCCTTTCAGATTTCAGGGGATTCATATTGCTCATTGCTTCATGACAAGCGGTGGCACTATTATGGTTCTAATGTAACCCTGCTTGAACTTAGCAAATGGCCAAGTTTTAGCTTGTCTTGGCACCCAGTGTAAATTGCCTTTTGCTGCACAAGAATCTGCTGACCCCTAAAAGAGATGCAAAGTCATGTGTTAGAACTTGGGAGGGGGCCTATGAGATATTATTTTGATATGTTGTGGGGCTATTATTTTCCTAAGATGAGAGGATGAGAATGAAGAGGTAGTGGCTGAAGCTCTCACTGTGATCAAAATGCCGGGGGTTGTTGATGATTTTACTATTGGCAGGACTAACTAAATGAATCTCTTTGTCTGCCAATCTTGCCGTCCATCTCATGGTAGGGCCTCATGTGCCTGGAGTTGATGCTTTCAAGTGTGGTGAGGATGTGTGTGGCGGTCATTTCTGTTTGAATACCTGCTTTTAGCTGCCTGTTGCTGCAATCATACAAACAGTACGAACAACCAATCTGGTTGCTTTCTGTTTAGTGGCTTCAAATCTACTTGACTGTCAGAGTCTTTGGCAACTGATGCACTGCTGACAATTATTATTACTCAGACATTCTGAATATGGTCTCAATTTTAGACTGACATAATTTTTTTTTATTTGAGTTACAACTGTCTTATCCCTTCTAATTTGACTCCACAATACTATCTCCATTCTACTGTAGGCAGATTTGTACATTTGTAACTTATGTAAGTAAAATTTTGTGGGCTTGGTAGAAATACAATTAAACACGAGTTCTTTGTATGATGCTTCTTTCTGCTTCCCCTTTTGTAGTGTTTTTAGATTTTTGGATTTGCAATGATGACGATGAATCTTAGAAGTTAATGGTTATAATTTTCACATCTTAAATATGATGTCTCAGTTCACAACGAGTTTTCAAACACGTTTCAATTGATGTTTCAAACATCACAAACGACTTTACACGTACATAACACACTTCCAATGTAAAATTTGTGGTTAAAATTATTTTAGATACGCATTTCAATTTTTAAAATAAACGTTATATGGGCACCTGAGAGATGAAGAAAAGAAACCTTTTTTTTCTTGTGAAATACTCACTGTTTCATCAAACCAAAAGGCCAGAAAGAATCATGATTGTTAGACTCTAGCAATGCCACGATGAAAGTTTAATTAATCATGATCTACTTTAGTGAAGGGACTTGAGGGGAATAAGTCACAAAAATTGGAGCCAATAGATTTCGAAGTGACTGATCGGTACTTTTGTCCCTTGTCACAAAACAGTTGCATTGCTTTGTCCTGCCCTCAAATTATAAGCCTCTTTTGGTTTTGATTGCTCGTTCATATGAGGTCTATGCTTCATTCAGTTCTGTGCTGCTGTTCTGTTATGTGGCTCAAGAGTTAGAGGAAGTCCTTATAAGCAAATGTGCCTTTCCACTTCCTATTTTTGATGTATGAGTGATTTAATTAGTATTGAAAACACGTAATGACAACTTTGTGACTACAAAAAAGTACACTATTTTCACATTCACCTGTTCAAGAGCCCAATTCATGAACATGCCCACACATTGCTGATGCAACATTGTCTTCCCTGCATTTTGTAATGCTATTTGCTATTTCAAAAGTAAAATACTTTGGTATTGGGAAAACAGAATGTGTGACGGTCACATGGAGGCTACTTATCATTAGTTTAATCTTTGCTATGAATGATTAGTAGCCTTTATTCACTAGTGCTTAAAGGTGGTGTTTGGTTTGTTTCCTGTTTCTATTTTTAGGGGTCTTTTTTATCAATATACAAAATGTAGCACTACTTTTTCCTTTTCTTAATTTAAAAAATTTGAAAAGAAAAGTTACAATATTAAAACCTCGCTTCTATTATTTTTCTCACTGTATCTTGCATTTAGAAGACAACATAAAAGAAGTAATTTTTAAATTTCATGTGTTTTGACACCTTATGGTGTCACAAAAATTACCTTATTTTTCTACATGTTAAATGACGAATAATTATACTTTTTGTTTTCCTTTTCTGTTGCAGAAAATTATACACACAGCAAACTTGGATGCAGAAAACCAGCAGTGAAGAATATCATGATAGAAAAGGGCAACTTGCAAAAGGGAAAAATCAGTGAGAAAGAATATTTGAAAACTTACTAAAAAATAGGAGCATTATTTGAAAGAATATTTATGTTGTTTTAAAAATAGCATACTGAATGTGAATTATATAAATTTCAGACAGAAAACTGAGTTTTGTAGTGTTGGAACACTCTGTATGGTCTATAATTGTAGCAAATAATATTTAAAAAGGGAACAGAGGCACCTAAAACATGATATGGTGATTGAAGAAAAAGCGTCTTAATACATTCACAGACCAAAACCTTTGCAGAGGAAACAAAAGATGATGAATTAATGAAGGTGATTGGAGAAACTGTAAAGCAAAAACAGGCAAGCCAAATCAAATGCACATGGTTGTGAACATTATGAGCAGATAATAGACCCAAGAAAGGAATCGAATCAATGACACAACGATTGGGGAAAAATGAATGATTAATTTTAGAGGGAGTGTTGGGGTTTGCTGCAATCTTAATCAAAGCAGTTTTCATTTTCAAATTCATGAGTTGGGTATTGGAAAACCTGTATGATATGTGTATTCCTATTCTTTTGAATTTTTTAATGTGTGACAGTTTAACCTTTTGAGATTAGGCCAACCATGGTAGTACACAGTGTTACCCACCAAAGAGCACTGGTGCAGAGAATCAAATGCTAAAAGCTGTGTTAATCAATGAGGAAAAGACAAAAAGCATAACTTTGGATTAACTTAGCAGAGAGATATGTTTGGATAAAAATATACATACACCCGACAAACAAACATGTAACAATTGTTTCCCCTCTCTCCATGCTCTGCACCATCATTATACTTACTTAATCCTTACTTAATTCTTGATTGCTTTAATAAACACTTTGGATTTACTGTGTAATGCTGTAGAATGTTCATCATTTTTTTCATTCTTTTCATCTCCATCAAGTTCTGAACACATGTGAACAATAGCTATTCATTCAAAACCATGTTTAACATATATTTTTTATTATGTTAATTGTTTTTATTGTTATTTTGGGGTTTGAACTAATAAAAATGGTTAATGTTTGTTCAAATGTTTGATGTGATGAACGCAGTGCCATGGCTCGTGAATCAATGCTACAAAATCAGTCTCGTGTGTTTACCTTTTCGTACCTTCATGTCTCACTCTTTATTAATGCATTCATTGTTTACCTTTTCTAACTCCATCATGTGAAAACTATTTTTGTTTTTTCATATTGTTCAACTTTTTTTTTTATGTTGTGTTACAAACAATAAAGCCACTTGAATAATGTTTAGAAATTTGTAAAATGATGTCCTTGGACAATAGCTAATTTTTATGCAAGATGGCAACTATTTTTTAATAATTAAATACTAAACTGTAAAAATAATGCAGTAATTGTAATAAAAAATTATTTAATAAAATATTATAAATTTAAAGTTGTTGTATCAAATAATGAGTTTTCGCTATATATAATAAAATTGTATTAATTTGAATAGACGTTATATATATATATATATATATATATATATATATATATATATATATATATAAAGGAGAGGGAGAAGATATATAGGACTACGTATAAAAAAGACGTTAAATTTCTTTGCTAATATCTAAAACAATTAAAAATTTGAAATAAACTGTTTTTTCTAAAGTAAATTTAACCTATACCTTTGTAAAATATTTTTTTATTAACTTACTTATGTAAAAAGTTATTTAATTTATAAAGACACCCGTTGAAATTTTTCTTGCTTTCTTTTATAAATGATTACTAATTTTATGATTAAAATCTCTCTCAAAGACATATAACATCAAAATAATTATAATTCTAATTGAATTTAACTAAAAAAATTAAAATTCTAATTAAAAATTTTAAGCTGATCTTTTGAAATTAAATTAAATTAAATTTAAGAATTTAATTAAAATATATTAAAAGAGTAAGTGATAGTTAATAAGATATTTTTTTAAACTTATTAAACTTAATATTTTTAAACTTTTTAAATGAGTCCATACTTCCATTCCATAATAAAACTTAAGTTCTTAGATAGACAATAACATTTTTAGGATTTTGGTAAAACAATCAATGAAAAAGAAAAGTTATATAATTTTGAAAGTAGAAAAACTTAATGAGTTAAAAAGACATTGAGGAACAAATTCACAGACAATTCCAACTAAAAGGAAAAAAATTGAACCTAAAATAGTTGTCATATGGCATGATAAAATTGCCAGTTTTAGTTTTAAAATTAAGTTAACTAATATGGGTAAATTCCCTATCTAGCACCATTTACATTTTTATTTTATTTCCTCATGTAGCACCATTTTGTTTTTATTTCCCTATCTAGCACCCTTTTGTTTTTATTTCCATATCTAACACCTTTTTATTTTTTATTTCCCTATCTAGCACCATTTCAAAAATAAATAAATAAATAGTAAATTAATTTTTTTTTGATAATTTTAATTTTGAATACATTAAAAAATAAATATTTTTAATGTTTAAAATAGTTAGAAATATAATTAATGAATAAAGAAATGAGTTTTTACAAAATAAAAATAAAAAAATTAATAAATTTAAAATGTTTAGTTTAAATTTTTCTTTTTAAGAATGAAGAAAATAAAAAATTAAACTCTACAACAACATAAAAGTTGAATCTATAAACATAAATTAGTATTTATTTTTATTATTGATGATGTAATCATGTTAATTTCAAGTAGAAAATACAGGACATAATTATAAAAAAAACCAAGTTGAATAAAGACTGATATGGACATAAGATAACAACATGATCGAACAAAAAAATGTTCATATTGTCAAACACCAGGATACACATAAAGAATCTCTGTCCCAACATTACTGGATTGTGCATTTCTCGTCATTAATTATGTTTCATTTCGCACAAACTATTTAATGTACCATTGAAGAAAATATTAAATGAATGATCATCTTTAACTTATTTTCATTTTTATGATCAACATATACTTATTTAGTATCGCCTTATATCTCTTATATTTATCTTATTTGGATTTTTTTTATATATTTTATCTTTATCTTATTTTGTTTTGCTTTTATTTTATATCTTTTATGGTTTTAGTTATTATTTCTTTTTCTGCCATTCTTTATTTTTTTATTTTATTGTTGCTGTTTTTATTTTTTAAACTTATTTATTTTTTCATTTTTTCTTCTCATTTTTAAGCATTAAGTGTAACATTTGCATTAATTTTTTTTTTTGGATTTTGCATTTAGGGTAGACACTTCAATATTTTTTATGTGTCCACTTCAATATTTTGCATTTAGTTTTTTTTATAATTATGTCCTGTAATTTTTTACTTGAAATTAACATGATTACATCATCAATAATAATAAAAATAAATATTAATTTATGTTTATAGATTCAATTTTTATGTTGTTGTAGGGTTTAATTTTTTATTTTCTTCATTCTTAAAATATATAATTTTAAACTGAACATTTTAAATTTTTTGTTTTAATTTTTTTTTTGTAAAAACTCATTTCTTTATTCATTAATTATATTTCTAACTATTTTAAAAATTAAAAATATTTATTTTTAATGCATTCAAAATTAAAATTATCAAAAAAATAATAATTTATTATTTATTAATTTATTTTTGAATTGGTGTTAGATAAGGAAATAAAAAATAAAAGGGTGCTAGATAGGGAAATAAAAACAAAAGGGTGCTAGATGGGAAAATAAAAACAAAAGGGTGCTAGTTAGGGAAATAAAAGTGTAAATGGTGATAGGGAATTTATCCAACTAATATTGGTAATAAAATATTTTCATTCGTATTTATTTAAAAAATAAGCCAGGTGCTGAAATTGATTTTCTTTATTTAATACAGTATTGAACATATAATTTAGTATTTTAGTCCATGA
>Ga0123342_1003527_pt1 | contig 25023 bp, 12 predicted proteins | sample Turbeawhitnodule_FD_89960 | JGI IMG/M metagenome (GOLD analysis project Ga0123342, IMG submission 89960) | Root nodule microbial communities of legume samples collected from Mexico - Turtle bean Mexico white nodule | ecosystem: Host-associated > Plants > Roots > Nodule | place: Mexico: Nepantla... | reverse complement strand
TATCTAAATGTATATTTATATCAAAATTAATATTAATAATATGAATATAATATTGATAATATGAATATAATATTAATAATATGAATATTAATACTAATAATATTAATAATAATATTAATAATATTAATAATAATATTAATAAATATTAATAATAATATGAATATTAATACTAATAATATTAATAATAATTTAATAATATTAATAATAATATTAATAAATATTAATAATATGAATAATATTAATAAATATTAATAATATGAATATAATGTTAATAATATGAATAATATTAATATGTATAAATTATATTAATATGTATAAGTATAATAAAAATGATAATATGATAAAAGAACTTGTCTGGTCTAGTGGTCAATGTTTCCCCCAGTCACTGGAAAGACTTGGCTTTGAATCCTGGTTGCTGCAGTTTGCTTGTAATATTATTTGGGGCTTGAAGCTAACTGAAATGGCTCGTGATAGGAACAATGCAGTGTAATTAATGGGAAAATTGTCGATGAGGCATGAGGGTTTAACTCAGGACCTTTTTCTTCTTTTGAAAAACTCTTAACATAAGTACTTATTTATTATCACTAGACCATTTTCACTTTAGGCCACGCTGACATGTCAACGAATAAAAAAGTGTTTCCTAAAGTAGTCATAGGCAACGGTTATTGTTGCCCACGTAGTAATATTTATATATCACTTACTCAAAATAGTTGGGAAATGTTGCCTATTCATTTTAAGCAACAATTATAAAATGTATACTAACATTAAAATATTACGAATACTTTAGGCAACTTTTTCAAAATGTAGGTGTTTTAAATAATATTTTAAAACATGTTTTTTAACTTGTAACTACTTTAAATAATATTTAAACTATAATTATTAAGTGTTAATTTTAATATTTCATATAACATTCACTTCTCACTAATTTCCACACACTGATTCTAAAACTTTTAAAGAGATTCCAAAACTTTTTTATCACTATTTCCACACCCTTACTTCCAAAACTTTTAAACAGATTTAAAAAAATAAAAATTATTAGCAACACTTTTTTTATCTAAATGCTCTCAGCTTAATTTCAAAACCCCACCTCCACGTTCCCAACTTTCCCAAATGTCTCATAAATCGTATGTTCAAATACCTCAAAACCTTTGAAATCTGGAAATAACTCAAACCTTTGAAATCTGAAAAATGCTTACTCGTGCTCGCGGTTCTTCTTCCAATTTATGCGTACCTGTGCTTAGTAGTTGTGGTTCCTTCATCTACAATTTGTTTTTCCTTTGATTTTGTTCTTCTATGGTTCTTCTCAAAAACAAGGTTAAGGTTCTCTTGTAATTTCTATTCCATCTTCTTGCACTCTACTACTCAATGAGTTGTTGTCTATGATTCCACATTTTGTATTGCTGTCATGTTTTAGGTAGTGGGAGTTCTAGAGGTAGATGACCTCAGTGACAATGGCTCGAGGTGAGTAGTCTATTTATGTCTGTAGCAGATATTGTTCTATTCTATAAGCATTTTATCAATTTTTGATTACTCATATCAGTTTTTAATTGTGAGTAAATTAAATTGTGTCTTTAGAAATTTCAATGAATTGTGCCTAATTTGAGTACATGTTCGTATAATTGATTTGGTTTTATAAAACTGTGTAATTGATTTGGTTTTATAGAATTGTGTTGGGTGGTAAGTAGGGAAATATAAAAGTTTGGAATGTTGGCAATGTGGAGGAATAAGTCGAGAAATAGAAAATTTAATGAGGAGCGTAACAGAGGTAGAGGTGTAACAGAGGTGGAGACCTACTTTAGCAAGCTCATATCTGTTATGATGAATAAAATATTATTAAAGTAAGAGCTCCAGGATTTGGAAATGGGGAATAAAAATCTGAATGAGATGATTAAATAAAAATTTGGCTCCTTGTCCTTAAGCACCAAGTTTACCCTGAAGCATAAACAATCTGTATTCCAATTTATCGGTTGGATTGTTTTGATAGGATTTGAGTTCATTTCTTCTTCAGCCATATGACTACTTGAAAATTTTATTTATCATATACTTTTTTCATGAAAAGTATAAAGCAAAGTATGGGCAATGGCACCTTTCAGAAGTTTAAGCTTCTTGATTATATGATGATAGAAGCTCAACTTTATGTGCATTTTCCTTTTGCATTCAAAGACTTTTTTATTTTAGTTTTCTCATCACTATTGTTGTCATTTTTATGTGGGTAGTTGCAATGACAACTAAGCAGTTCATTAAACCAACAAATCACCATTCTCCTTAAAAAAATATTTATGAACATTTCTCTACTTCATTTCTATTCCTCAATTCCTCTTTTCCTATAATATTTTATACAATTTATCATGCCTATTTTTTTATTTTACTTTCAAGGTGTCTATTATAATTAGAGTGTTTGACTCATAGTGTCTACCATTCAAATTTCTATATAAATATGCTTGCAAGAATTTCAAAGCACTAACCAGTGCTTATACTCATTATTTCACAAAATATGCATTTCCTGGGTCTACAAACTTGATATGTTTTCATTCTCTAAGGAACAACATAACTGTAACAATACAAGTATGTTTCATTCCCAACTGGTAAATAAAAATTACCAGAATTCCAAGTTAGAAGTGATACCGTACAGACTCTTTTGGCGTCTTTTAATCCAATTCATTAATTAAAAAACATAGTATTAGTCGGTGATTTTCTGTCTAATTTCTTGAACATGACATGTGCTCCAAATTCAGAACTAATTTGCACACCCGATAGTTCAATAACAATATTGGGGTTCATCTAAATTTTGTTTTCGTTTGTCTCTATTTCTGTTTCTGTTGTTGTTTATGTTTATGTTTCTGTTGTTGTTTGTTTTTTGTTATTTGTTGTTGTGTTTGTTGTTCGTGTTGTTGTTGTTGTTATTGTTGTTGTTGTTTCTGTTTCTGTTTCTATTTTTGTTTATGTTTATGTTTCTAAACTCTAAACCCTAAACCCCACCATACACTCAACTAAGAGCAAAAGATCAACCACGAAAATATACAGAAGAAATATCTGCCTTAACTTGTATAAATTTGTAAATAGTAGAAAAATCTTTCTCCTGGCTTTGTATTTCTATGTTTTTAGAAGAGGTTAAAAATAACTCAAAGGCACTCTAGAAATCTTCACTAAACATTTAAACAAAGTTTTCTAGAACACCTGATGAGCATGGATGATCATGGCTTGCCTTTAACCTTCACAATAGTTAAGTTTAACTTAATTAAGGTGAAGACATCCAAGAGGCACGGTTTATGAACTCATGAGCCTATAAATAAATGGCTTCTCTCTTGTAATTATTGGACTTGGATGAATATTGAATTGTGTTTCTAAATTTTCAACACATTTATCTTCAATTCTCTCATTACTAGATGCTTTTGAACGTAGTGAAAACTCAAGGAATTTGGCTTAACCACTTCCTTGGCCTTTGCACCTAAAACACCAGGTCTATTCATCTCCTCCATCTCTATTTTCGGTGCAACCTTCATCGACCTTCAAAATACTTTCGTTGCCTCCATTAATCTCCTCCTAAATACAAGAACACAAATGCAACAATGTCTTTGTTGATATGACTTGTTAGAAGGTCAAAGTGGAGTATCAAAGACTTGAGAAATTGCTACAACAATTGAATGTGCCAGAATGGAAATGAGGTTGCATTGTTATGAATTTGGTTACTTATTTTTTATAGTCACTGAGACAACATAATGAAGAATTCACAACTTCTTATAGAGATAATGGATGGAGTACTTAAAAGAATACAATTTTCAGTTGATGTATCATCCTAGGAAAGCAAATGTTATGTAAGGAAAAATATCTCGATGTTTGTTGTGATGGTTAGAGAGTTGGAGTTGATTGAGAAAAATTTAACAGTTTGCATTTCAAGATTTTTGTATCATCATATCACATTAGTTGTAATATGCTCGTTATAACTAAGGAATTTCTAGAAAAAGTGAGTGAAATTGATGGAGTTCTCATTGGCTCCTATCTTGATTCTTCAGTTGAAATGATGTGGAAATGAGTTTGAATAGCAGCAAAAGTAGTGAAGATCAAATACAGGAGGATTATGTAAGCAATGGAAGGAGAATAAGTGCTACGAAGGAGGTTAGGCCAACCTTCTAACAATGTTCTAGGCTTTCTCGGCTAGGCGAATGAGAGAATTCTGAAAGCAATTTGGCATAAATTCATTACTCGATCAAAGTCTCCATATTACATGGTAAATACTCTTATTTATAATGTTTTAGTCATCTAAACTTGTCTCTTAAGCTTCTAAAATCCTCTCCACTCACACAGTGACATGTGACACTAGTAACGTCTCCCTTAGGCTTCTAAAATCCTCTCCATTCACACGATGACATATGCCAATCCAAGCTTCAATATATTCTCCAATGAGAAGGAAAAAAATGGCCCTAGAGACATAAAAAGTCAATGAGAAAAACGCCTATTATGAGCTTCACATGTGGTGCCTATGTAGTCTTTGCAATCTTCACATGAGGTCGTCCTACATTGCTTATGATGCAAGGATTAAGACCCAAAATCCTATTCTACTTGCCCCAAAATACAACTCCCAAAAAACTTATTCTCCTTAGCCGAAAATACAAGGGTCAAAATAAAATCCTAAACTACCATGTACAATTTTTACAAGGATAAAGAAGAATTTTAAAAAATAAATGTATTCTACTTCAACTGTTCATTCTTCTTAGCCTGAATATGTCAGTGGCTTAGATGAACCTCCATTCGATCCTCCCTCTTAGAAAAGATTTGTCCTGAGGTCTTCATTTTTACTCTAGGGCTGCCACTTTTATTTGCCTTCTTTTGTTTTTTCTCCAGGATCAAACACCATTACGAAAAAAAAAATCAACTAGTAAATTGAATGATATATGTATAGAAGAAATAAAAATACAACCAAGGACCTTTCTTTAAAGGTCAATGTACCCCTTAACTGATAGGTAGACAAGATTGACCCAAGGAATATTTTTATTTTTCTGTTTTCCTACCTAGTGAAATTGCTTATTTATTTGTTTTGTTTAGGTAAGGCTTCATTAGGTTTTTTTATAGGAATTTTTATCCATGCTTGATTCAACACCAGGCAAAGATTTTTCAATTTTCATATTTGTTTATAGTTGGTTTTCCACAACTTGCGAAGATTGAAAAACTAACCACAAACTTATTTTCTTTGTAAGTGAAAGTGATTCTATTATAACGACCATGGTAAACAAATTTATGATTAAATTGGCCAAATTGTTCTAACAAAATATCACAAGCTTCTAAGAAATACATAAAACTTTTTTAGCATGGTTTTATAGAGATCTTAACTTATACTTATTGATTCACAACTATATCCCCATCATTTTCAATCAAATAAAGTTTATAAAATGAAAAAGGGCATCTATATGTGTTTCAATAATTTAATCATCTCCATGTTAGAATTACAACTTGATTTTCTATGCATAAGAGAAAACTTGTTAATTGTTTGACAATTCATTTGAAAAATATTTTCTTTATGAATAGTATTAGATAAGGGTAGGCAAAAAATATGATTGGACTAAAGTGCTCATTTTTTTCATTGTTCTAATAAATTAAAAATCTATTTATTTATTGTCTTTTTTTCTTTTTAGATTTGTCATCAATTTTTGTGGGGTTAATTGATATTGAAATTGTATTATGTTTGGATACTTTGCTCTAAGTATCTAAATTTTGAGTAGTTCTCTTCCTTTAGTTAAACGTTACTTCAAAGCAAGAAATTAGAGACTCAAGCAATTTATGTTTTCTTATAGAATCTTAGTGATGGAAGACCCCTTACCAAGGATCAACCACTAGAGTCATGGTCGGGAGAATACAAAAAGAATAGGACTCAACTAACCTCAATAGGCCCAAGATGTTATCAACATGGGCCAGACTTTAGTTTGTAAACATGGTACAGAGTAAAAGTATTAAGACTAATTCTCCTTGCACCATATCAGTTTTGATTTGCACCCATCATTTATTTTTAAACCCTAAATTTCCCTTGTTATCTTTTTCGGATTTTAGCATCCAGAATGAAAAAAAAACTTTCGGATTTTAGCATATGGAAGACATTATTATGCTGCGGATTTTAATATCCAGAAGACATATTTCAGTTATGAATTTGTATATCCAAAACTGTCTTATTTGTGTTGCAGATATAAATATCTGGAAAAATAAGGGTAAAACAAACATTTTCTTTGCAGTGTTGGGTGTAGGTCATAATTGGTTTGGTGCCGGGAGAATTAGCCAAGTATTAATTCATGGTCCTTGTATTGGGCCAAATAGTATAGATTAATTGGACATTGTATTTGGGTCAAATAATGTATGATTTTGGGGTTGTATATGTGCCTTGAGTATGATATAATTAGATTAGGGTAAAAATAACGTGATGTAGAAAATATTAGAGTTTTATTTTAAATTGTCTATATATATTATGTTTAAAGTTGTATTTTGAAATAATGAATGTTTTATATCTATTAGTTTATAATAAAGTAGATAATTTTTTAAGAATGTTAAAAAATGATATAAGTAAAAATTAATTATTTATGAAGTAAGTGACTACCCAACGATAAGATGTTATTAAAATATAGAATCTAAAGAAGAATTTGTTTGTGGTAACAAAGAGAAAACTAAAAGGAACCAACACTATTACAATCATCAAAAGTAAACTACCTGGTCTTTCCATATGCATTACTTTCTGAACAGAAATCACATGGTTTTTGAGATATGCCCCAATTATCCATCCAAGTTGCAAACACACAATAACTACTCATAACCACACAATATTTGTGCACCATATGACAGTTGCGTTTCACCAAGTTCCCGCAATTGCTGCTACTTTGTCTCTTGCCCTTCAGATCATTCATAACAAAGTTTTGCAGTCACACTCTAAGGTGACATCAAAGTTCAACCTACACCTCACAAGATCAACCGTTTTACCCTTCTTTCAAAAAATTAACATAAAATTTAAACTAAATTAATCAAATCAATTTTAATTTATAATAATTTTATATATAAATGATAACACAACTTTTTTTCTTTTTGACAATATAATCTATACTTTATAAATGAGTTGGGTTAAACCTATTTAAGTCATCAATACATAAAAAAAAATAGTCTAATTCAATTTAAATCACATTTTTATTTATCTAATTATCTTATTTTATTAATTTTTAAGGGCATTTAATGGATGAAACCTATTTTTGGAGTTATATTATGCTGTGAAAGAGAAACATGATAAATATGGATATTTTAATGGTTGCAGAAAAGTACAAAAAACTTTTTTCAGTGTATGCCACCAGCAACGTGCAGATCTAGGGTTAACTTTACAGGGTCAAACTAATTAAAAAAATATATATATGGGCTTTTTAAAATAATGTATCCATATATGTATGGAGAATGTTTATCTTGGTAAATTGAAACCTTTTTCATGTCCAATTGAGTCACGGGTCATTTTTTACAAATAGAAAAAGTATTATTATAATTATTTACATATTTATCTATTTATTTATGTAGGATTATTAATTTCCCACTTTGTGATTCTCTCTCAGAATATTTATTTATTTTGAGATAAACATACTTAATGCATTTCATTGATGATACTTTAGATAATACAATGGGAAAAATAATCAAAATTACGAATAATAAGTTGGTTTAAATATATTCTCGTTCACATCTTCTTAAGAAAGTTCGTTTTTAAATACTTATTTTCTTATATATCTATTAAATTTGATTCAATATTATAAAAAAAAATACAACAAATTTTCTATTTGCGGGACCAGATTCTGTATTTATTTTTATTAATTGAAGATTTGAAATTTATCTTATTAAATTTACTTACAAAAACTACAAACCTCAACTATTGATTTAACTAAAAAAAAATAAGGTGAAAATTTTAAGAAAAGTTATCTCACCAGCAATTAAAAAATATCCGATATCAAACTTATTAGTTTTTATTTCCGATTTCTCTAAGAATTTTCGCATTGTTTTCACAATATTTATAATTTTTTTTCTATCCAAATATTAGTAAGATTTCATAGTTTTCAAAGTAAAATTAACAAAATAAGTTTTCACGTTTGAAATTAATTAAGAATAATCCAAAAATTAGATTAGAAAATTAAAAAACTATTATTTTTAAAGGACAATAAAGACAGAAATTTAAGAAATAAATTATTAAAATAAAATTAATACTTATAAAGATAAAAATATAACTTTATTTGAGTAAAGTTACCTCCTTTCATCATATATTAATCATAAATGAAAAAAATAATTGCTATAGTAAATACAAATATTACTTTTTTCATGATATTTTTGCATTTTATCTATTAGGGTAGATGTTAATTTAATTCATCTCTTTGTGAATAGCATTTAACCACTAAAACATAATAGGATCATACATAGAGGATCATAAGACAAATATTTTAAAATGAAATTTTAGAATTTTATTATGAAATAAACTTTTCTTCCCACAAATTAAAATAAATATTATTAAAGTGAAACATTATAATTTTATCTTAAAATCAACTCTTCTTTCAATTAATTGTTTAAAATAATATTATTAAAGTGAAATTTATGAACTTTTATATTGAAACATAAGTTACATATAATCTTAAAATTATGTACATAATAAAACATACAAAACTTAAATTAAAACTTCATCGGGTCATTCTTAAACTAGAAATGACCAAATAAATAAATAATGTAAAAATAAGAAATTCTATCTATATTTGTCAACAAACCAAGGTTTGCATTTATATCGCATAAAATCATGGGTCCAATAGATTTGAAAGATTAATATTCGTAATCAGAATAGTCAATAACTAAATTCATTATCATCTTGAAATTAAACTGATCATCGGGTATTACTTTAAAAGACTTAATGATTTTTTAATTAATTCTTACGCACAGAATTAAACTGAAAAGAACGGCATTAATTTTTTTACAAAGGCATCGGTGTTTGTAAACTATAATGTTTCCTAGTTATCTAATAAGCTGAATGGATGAGCATTCATAACACCTGAATGGATTATTAATCTGATTTTGTTTATATCAATATAATATTCCAATAACTAGATTATAAAAATATATTTATAAAATTATAAAAGTAACTGTACTTTTCTTTACTTTATAAAATAAAAAATTTACACTTACTGAAATGTTTTTTAATAGTTAGGTTAGGTACCAAAAATTGTCAACATTTAATAATTTTTATTTTTTAAAATAAAAGTATTTACTTCATAGAGAATACTATATTTAATTATAAAGCAAAATTCCTTTTCTTTATTCTCAACTTATTTTTTATTATGAATTGTCTTTTGCAAGATCATTTACTTTTATATAATACACAATCATCATAACTCATCAATAATACAATCACACTAAGTTAGAATTTAAAAAGCATTATACATATATATGATCATGCACATATTGCATTCATATCTCATGTGACAAGGTAAATTCATATAACTTATCAGACACCGTTGTTTTTCAGACCAAATACTAAGTCATAGGAACCTCCTTCGATTCTCACCACTTGATATCTTCTTCAATGTAATTACAATTTCAATAAAGTTAGGATATCTCTTTCACGAATCACCAATTCAATGGTGTTGAGATGATTGAGTCCCAAACGTACCCTTCAATAAAACCTTTACGTACATTTTGATGTTAACAAAAAGCAGATAAAACCTTGAGAATTTCTTAAAGATGTTGAGAAGATCAATACCGTTGAGAAGATCATGTGTTGGACAAGCTAGTGGCAAGGAAGTTTCCATACTTAATCATTTCACTATTACATATGCTCTAAACGTGTTTTGATTGTGTTAAAGTTATACAAATTATATTGAATTAAAGAACAATGTTTTAATCCTTAGAATGTTTTCTAATGAATTTCAATAAATATATCTTGTGACTATTTTGTTCAATACAAAAAAAATAATATGAGCTACATTAGTATATCTTTGTAAAATATATTTTGTGAGAACACAATTGTTGTAAGATCCTTTATTCTCTATTTTTCCTTAGGATTAGATGGAGACAGTTGGGAAAATTGTTGCTCTCAACTAATTTTATCACATATTGAATTTTGGTGATGTTTAAATAACATGCTTTAGGTCCCTAGATTCTGGAGTAGTTTCCCTACTAGAGTTAAAGTTTCCATTGGAATAATGAATTTCAGGTAAGGGAATTAATCTAACTTTAACTTTCAATAGTACCCTAGGCTAGAGGGTCTAAATATGGAGGGGACGTGGTCTCAAGTTTCAATTTCTTTTGCAGGGATGTTATTTAATGAAATTGCTTATTTTAAGTTGTGTGTGTAGAACATGGAAGCTTTGATGAAACCAAATCTGTGACAAGAGCTTGATGCTTTGCTGCCTTGATTGAAGTTTAGTTCTAGGGTGTTTAGAATTTGTGTAAAGTTCATTCTTAATCCTATGCACAAGCTAAATCAATTTGTTTTAAAAGAGAAAAATGTTTTTCTAAGCAAAGAGAAATACAACTGGTTGATTTCACGATTTAGTCGGTTGTTTTACACTTAGTTTGTTGAAGGTTTTCAAAACTGTTTTTGACTTAGTTGACTAACTGTCAAAACCAATTCAACCGGTTAAAACGACATTTCAACCGGTTGATTGTCACATTTCTTAACAACTTTTCAAAAACCTGTTAAATCTGTTTTCAGATGATTTAAAATTGTTTTGGCTCATGATTAACTGCCTAAAACAGCTAGATTTAAGACTTATAAATATGGTTTCTCTTTATATTCAAATAAATACACTTAGTAAGATTGAAAACGTTTTTGAGAAGAGATTTGATTCAAAGTTTTGCAAGATTGCCTAAAGGTTGTGCATTGGTTCAAGAACTGATCTTAGGAGCTCTGTGATTCCTGAAATACTAGGTGTAATTTGTTCCTTTTTTATTCTTGTAATTGTTTCTTTTCTATACTTGTAAGTTTGTAAACATGTAAGGTCAGAGGTTGTTCTGATTGTGGTTGTGTGAAAAGCAAAGAGGGTGAGTGTTCTTGTGTGGTCAAGATCACCTCTTTGTGGTGTTGAGTGCTTGGAATCTGTAATTGATTGCTAGTGGAATACCCAGTGGTTTTTCTGGGGACTGGGTGTAGCTTAGGGGTTGAGTGAACCAGTATAAATTGATTGTGTAATCTCTCTCTCTCTCTCTCTCTCTCTCTCTCTCTCTCTCTCTCTCACTCATTATAAACTATTTGATTTGATTTTTGTCTCTACTGCTATAAACAACCAGTTAAACAAAATTTCAACCAGATTGCTTTAATTGCTTTGATTGTTTGGCTTCCTTGATTGCTCCTTCCGTGATTGCTGATAAATCTTCATTCTTAGCCAATCTTTGCGAAAATATTTTGTCAAAAAATTCACCCTCCCTCCCTCTTGTTTAGGCCATTAATTCTAACAATGTTAACATATATAAATATTAGCATTTGATAGTTTGGAAGTTAAATATTACTTTTGATGTTAGAAAGGTTCTTGAATGTTATGAATTTTTAAATGTTATGTGATTGAATGATATCTATTATATGCCAATGATGAAAATTGTATGAAAATGATGTCATACATTTGGGATAATGTATGAATTATTGTTTGATGATACATTAAGTATGAAAAGCCTATGTTTAACAAATATCCTCTAACTTCACTAATGATCTAAGTCACATAGACTAAGGTATCAGGTGGTGAAAAACTGATGAGGGAGTTCATACATACCGCGTTTCACTGTACACACTTGATATTGGATGTTTGAACTTACCATGATTCTTGATGTATGGATTAGATGTTAGTCTCTGGTAGGATCATACTTAATAAATCTTCCAGAAGACAATGGATCCATGTGTAGTCAATATGATTGAAATGAAATCAAGGTATTGGGGATTGAAAAGAAATTAAGGTTTTGTGTTTGTAGAGGAATCCATGAAATCAAAGTTATATGGATTGAAAGGAAATCCAATAATTGTGATTGAAAATAGATACATGTATGGTCTATATGAAGCATGTAATATGTATTGAAATTTTCTACGATAACATTTAAAGAATTTTCTTATGAATGATTAGTGATTGATTTGTATAAACTAAGTATGTTATGAAATTTATTTTTATTAGCTTACCCTTGCATATGTTTGAGTTTGGCAATGGAGGTAGCGGAAGACTTCGAGTTTTATGGAGGAAGGGCCAAGGAAGAGGTTTGGTCAACTTCCTTAAATTTATACAGTCCATGAAAGCATCTTAGAAAAGAGATACTTGGAGAGAAATGTGTCAAAAATTGAGAAAAACAATTCAATATATCATTCAAGTCTAAGAATTACAAAAGGGAAGCCTCTTATTTATAGGCTAAGGAGGACGCCTCTTGGATGCCTTCACCTTAGTTAAGTGGAACTTAACTATGGTGAATGTTACGTACTCTAAAATTGTGTGGCTTCTAAAGGTGCTATGGACACCTTTGTTTGTGTGACAAATGAAGGTTTCTAGAGTGCCTTTTGAATTATTTGTATCCTATTCTAAAAGTTTGTCTCATAAATACAAAGCCAGAAAAAAACTATTCTACTATTTACAAATTTATACAAGACTAAGAGACATAATATCTTTTGTAAAGCTTGATAATCTTCTTTACTCTTAGCATGGGATATGGTGGCTAATTATGTTGGAATGGTCCTCCAATGGGTCCTCCCTCTTGAAAAGGATCTATCCTCAGATCCATATTATAGCACAGTTATGTCACTACCTTAATGTCCGTGTTTTTCCCTCCAGAGTCAAAGATAAACCTGTAGAAACAATAAAAAAGTAAAATGAATGAAATATGTACACCAAAAAAAGTGAAGAAAAATGGAAGAAGGGACCTTTGTTTTAAGGTCAATGTACTCCTTACCTAATAAGTAGACAAAATGGACCCAAAAAGTACATTTTTTTTAGTTTCCCTTTTTTCCACCTCATGAATTTGCAAAAACTTTTGATCTTCTTGTGTAATTGCAAGGACGTATTCACAAGGTTTTTTAACAAGATCTATTCTAGCTTCGAGTAGAAAAGTTTCTTCAAATAACTCCACACAAGAGTGTTCTAAAGAAGAAAAGTTTATTTCTATGTCTAGTTCAGTTGTAGATAAAGAATTTTCTTTTAAGTCCTTTTCTTCTTCAGTTTTCAAAACTTAGATTCTATAAATTCTTTTTCATGGAAAAAAAATTGAATGTCAATTAAAATTTTATCATTGTGATTTGCAAACGATTAATGATGTGAAGAAGTTTCAAAACTATGTTTTTCCTTATCATGAATAAAAGATTTTGTAGGACACTCAAGAGATGGAATAGATGAATAAAGGATTTGACTATTTTCTTCTCTTTTTCTCTCTTTTCTTTTTCATCTTTTTTTCTAACAAGAACTTGCAACTTTTCATTAAAATCTTTTTCTCTTCTAAGATATTCTTTTTCTTTATCTAAAACTTTCTTCCTATTTTAGTAAGAATTTGTATTTCTTCCCTAAGCTTATTTTGTTTTACATATGAAGGTTGAACAAATTTTCTTCTCATACATGTCTTCCATTCATTCCAATTTAGTATGTCTGATTTTCTATCATCTTTAACACCATTTTCCCTTTGTATCCACGAAGACCTTGGAGTACATCACCAAAACGTTGAGCACATTTGCATAACGTTGAACAAATTCAAGCTAGTACCATCACAAGATTCTAGAGACTAGAAGACTTATCGAAAACCAAAATAACTGAGAAGAATAGCTTACTTAACCATGAAGAAAGCCCAATTTCGATAAAAAAACAAATCAAGTTAACATGAACCAAGTTTGGGAAGTAGGTGATTTCGCTTGGAGCCTAAGCCAAGTCAAACCTACTTCATGATTAAGATATAGCAATGCTTTGAAGGATCTTGAGCGAATCCCTAAAAAATTTGTGACTCTACAATCTCAAGAAGCCCAAGAAGTTGGGCTTGAAGTAGAAGAAGAAGAAGAAGAAGAAGAAGAAGAAGAAGATTGGCAGCATAAAACTAATCATTCATAAGCTAAATTTTACATGAGTCTAGCATACTTATTAATACTGCTAGGATCAACCCAAAAGAGAGCCAAAGAGAGTGTGTCATGTGGCTAGTCACACTCTCCATGCTTTCTCCCATGTGAAACACATGGTAATTTTAACCTTCTTGCGTCTGCAAACCTCTTGGAACATCTAGGGTTACATTTGGGCTTTACATTGGGCTTAAGGAAGCCCAAATGTAACCCTAGATGACTCTTGCTACTTTATTTTAACCCTATTATACTCTTGGCCCAAATACATGGTCCAATTATTATATGCTACTAGACACAATACATGGTCCATGAAATCCTAAATTACTTTATACATTTATTTAAACTAAGTTTGGCCCTAAAATAATGTTGACTTTCTAAAGTCAACTATAATTCAGTCTTCTTGTTTTCTTCTGACCAAAGATCTAGTTAAAGTTTTGATGACTTGGAGGCTTCTTGGAGATGTTTTTGTACATTTCTTCATCCTAGAGTTTTCTTTTTTATTGAGCTAACATAAGATAGACTAAAGCTCAATTAGACCCATATATGTTAGTAAATATTTAAACAAACTCTAGATCTTCATCTTCATTATTATATGGGTGTTTGTGGTTTTCATCGTGAACATCTTCAATAAACAATTTGAATATACTAAAAAAACACATAATCCTTGCATAAAACTAAATATTATGACACCCGACCTTCACATCTATCTACCCTGAAATACTATTAAAAAACTTAACTAAATTTCCTCACTTCTTAAAAATTATTTATTTAAAGTCAAACTTCTAACTTTTCATATTCACACAAAAATAAAATAAAAATAAACATGTACACAAAAGATTCTAATAAATAATTTGAATATACCTTTATGATTTTGAATTAATAGAAATTAATTTGTGTTCTAAAAGAACACCTGCAATATCTTTACTCTCCGTACATGCAAAACATTCCAAAACAAATTCTTATCAAATAGACATGCTATGTTTTTCACCAATATGCCTAAGGTGGGCTCTGCCTACAAAATGATAAACATATTTTCAGAGATCTAAAGAAAAAGTTCTAGACAGATAATAATTTTTCTAAAATAAAATTTAAATAGTTAATTTTTATATCTATAAACTTTATATTTAAATAATAAAGTATTCACATTTTATGTCAATTATATCTTTTCTAATCTCAAACAATTAACTTTGCAGAAAACTAATATTTTGTCTGTATAAAAAATCAATAATCATCTATAAAACCGTGTTTTCTTTTCACCGTGATTTGATTCCAATGTTAATACAGTCTCCCGTTTTAATTATTTTTCTTTGAACACTAAAACAAAATAGTTTTCATAATAAGAACGAAAAGATATATATTTGTCAATTTTAACATCTTTTACTATTCTACTTATTGTTCTACCTGTGAAAATGTTTTTTAAATGGGAATAAAATTAACGATTTTGTTGTGAAAAAAGTAATAATTATTACTTATTACTTCTTTGCTCCTTTTTAAGTTTGTTGTAGTTTTGAAATATTTTGTTTTTATTTATGTTATATTTAAAATGAAAAAGATTATTATTATTATTTTTATTTATATATCTTTATCTTTCATCTACTTTTAATTAGCTTACTAAAAATTAATATTAATAAAAATAAAGTAGTTAATAATATTTTAGATGTATAAATATTAAATGAAAATTAGTTTAGATATATGTTAACAAAGTTTTGATAAATATGTTACATGTACATTTTGATATGGAATATTTATTCTAAGAGTATAGCTACATATTTGATATGCATATATTTATATTATTAATTTCTATTTAACATCATGTGTTGATAATGGTATATAATAAAAAATTTAATTAATTAATCCTTAATAATAAAATATATTCTGGCCAATAGGAGACTTGATAAGTAGTTATAGTATGAGATATCAAATTCAACGTCAAAGTTAATATAGATCTTAATAGATTGAAAACTTATATGATATAATATTATTTTTAAGAGTTTAATACAATCTTCTATTCCTTATAATATATATGAGAAATTATCATATATAATTTAGCATGTTCATTACACAAGATTGAATACCTTATAAATAATATTCAATATTTTTAGTATTAATAAGTTTGGTGTATGTCTAATTTTATTTATAAACATTATTCTTAATTTTAATTAAAATTATAAAAAATATATATATGAAATTTTCGTAAATCAATGAACAATGTGATCGTATCATTAGTATCATAATATTATTGTGAAAAATAATTTTTTCTTATTTATAATTTTCTATCTAAATATAAAAATTTGTGTTAACTTCCATGCATAAATATTTATTTTTATTTTAATTAAATTTCTTAATCGATAGTATAAATATTAAGTTTTTTAGTATTAAGTGTTTCCTTAACTCTGTTTTGTTTTGTTGTTTGTTTAAACTATGAGTGTCTTATGTATAAGGATTGAAACATTCCTTAAGTGTTTCATTTTATTCTATTAATTTATTGCGGAATAAAAAAATTGAATCTTTTAGGTAAAACAAGTTTTCAATACTCCCAAAAAAATATTAATCTTTTTAAAATTGGTATCCAAATTATGTGAGATTAAATTAAATATTTATTAAATTCACATGAATTAATTTGAAGGCTATAAAAAGTTTATTTAAATTTAATATTATGTTGTAGATATAGTGAGAGTGACATTTGTTTTCTTTGAATAATGAGGCATCAGGTGATAGGGTGATGGCAAAAACAAACGGATTGAATGCTACAACAATAGATTTGCAGTTTGACACTTACACAGAGACACTGAACCATGAAAGTCATAAATGACCGTTTCACCCCCATTCAGTAATCAGTAACAGAATTGAAAGATGCTGTTTTTCTTCTGACCTTCTCTGTGCCCTCTCTGACCGTTACTCCACACAGCCTCATATACTCCCTCCAGCCCCTTGTCTTCTTCTTGTAACTGAAAATACCAAAATACCCATCTTCATCTAACCATGGTTAGTTTTTCTCCCTCCATGATTATGTCTTGCTTTCTATGTTAGTCTTGATTATAGTTTCTTAATCCACCTACTTTGGCTGTGGTCATTCATAATATCCCTCTGTCAATTTCCATCCATTTCCATCATGCAACCCAACTAAACAAATAATACTGTCATTTTAGATCATTGGGCCACAAAAATTATTAATGCGCATTATTGTTATTTATTTGGTATTTTGTGTGATTCTCACTATATCCTATACCATATCCAATTCTATCTCTGATTTATAATGTGGTATGCCACCTAAAATATGCTTTTCATGTATTTTACTTTTCAATTCTTCCACCAAATAATAATGGCGGTGTCTCTTTTAAATTTTTATAATCCACAATTGTAGAACTTCTAATTTTTCTCCCCATAGTGTTAGTCTCTATGTTTTTAAAAATAGGTAATTTTGGTGCAACTTTTTATTTATTTTGATTCAATTAAACTTCAAACATAACATATAATTTTGGGTTCTATTAATTATGAATATAAAAATCAAATATTAGTTATATTACTAGCTATAGGTCACTTGACATGTAAATAGTTATTCACATAACAAAACACAATAATACTAGTATTTTGGTCTTCTTCAACTCTATTTAGAAATAGTTTTTTAATTTAAGATATTTATGAAATAATTAAAAAACCATTAAAATAAATGTAATATCATTTGATTTTTTTTAAGATGAAAAACAATACTTATTAAATTATCATTTTTGACATTTTTAATTGATAATAAAGTTAATTTATTTAATCTTTATTAAACCACTATTGATTTTAATTAAAATTAATTATGCTAAAATCTATTTCACTAAATTAATAATTGTTGAAAATGATAAAATGAATTGTGTTGTTCTTATTTAATTGATCGAAATTGTTAATTGATGTACTCTTATTTTATTTACCAGATTTAAAAAAAGTATTCAGTTTTAAATTATTAAAACTAAAATGAAAAACAAAATACGCATTGGAAAAACATTTTAAAATAATTAATGTTTGTAGTGGGTATTTTTCTGAATTTAGTCTATTTATAATATATATATATATATATATGATTGGATTAGTAAGATAAAAAAAATTATTATTAATTAAGAATAAGGGAGTCACAATTAATTCTGGTAAAAAATATGATTGCTAATGTATAGGTTAATTGATACTCACTTATCATTTTATTTATAAAACTATTAATAATATACTTTCTTACACACTTCTAATCACTTGTTTTGTTAGTGCTTAAAATGTATTACAAACTATAAATTATGAGAGAAAAATCTCTAAATAAAATGCAAGACCAAATAAGTTATATATTTTTTAAATAAAATTTAACCAATTAAAAATGTGTTCAAAACAGTGCTATATTAATTTTTGACATTTTTTAATTTATAATAGAAACAATATGTCATGTACATAATGAATTCAATAAAACTAGTATTTGAATTTGAAAAACTTTTATTTATCTAACAATTGCAATTGCTCTATAAGAGGATTTCTCCATAAACACTTCATATTTAAACAAATATATGAAAATTTAGATTAGACTGTTTTTCAACCAAAAAGTTGTTGAACAAATATGTAATTATAATAAATATCTATTTTTCAAGGAGTACTTAATATATCTACAAATAATTCAAAAGATTTGAAAAGTATAAAAATCTTTCCAAAATTTGTCAAATTAATTCGGAACTGATCAAAAAAACCTAATAAAAATTTGAGGCAGAAAATTGGTTTGAACTGTTTCTTTTGAATTTTTAAATGAATAAAGGTTTATACATAAGTTTAATATGGTGTGTTACTTACTATTCAATATTTTATTTTTACTAACAATTTTTTAATCTTTTTAAGACATAACATTTTATTTTTCAGTTTTAGTTTACTTAATTTTTATAATTTTATATTAATGTACTTAATTAATACATTGCATCGTGTCATGTAATATAGCAATAAAACACTAGTGCAAAAAACTAAATTTTACATCAACTTTTTTATAATATAATGTTTATGAGCTACATATATCATTTCAGTATAAAAATAGCATTCCAATATATTGGCCGTAATTCAAAAAAATTATAATGATAGAACTTGATATTTAACCAAATTGTACTAATTAATATTACTATTTAAAATTAATGTCAGATAGGATACACTTTCTCTATGGGAATTGGATTGTTATAATCATTAGCTAAAAACTTTTATATATATATATATATTTATATATATATATATATATATATATTATTAATGCGGTTTATTTATCTGATAAAAGACATTTCATACAGAATGAAAAGGTTAACTGGTGACAATAAATAATATAAATGGATACTCTTTAGAATACGGAAAGATAAAATGTATGCAATTAAAAGGGAGTTAGCTGAAGATGATGACAATAGATAATATAGTTTGGTACTTTTTATAGTAAGAAACGAAAAATCGAAAATATTACTCTTGTGTCTCTTTCTTTATTTAGTTGCATGACTTAGATATACCTTTTATTAATAATAATAATAGTTTTTTTTTATCTATACTTAATAAATCCTTTTTTCTTGATTAAAAAAAATAGAGTATTCAAAGAATATTTTAATCCTATTACAAAATTTTATCTCTAATAGTACAACACAACCGATTTTAGCAACATAAATAATCTACACACTTGCAATGATTTTAGCAATCGACTTTTCTCTTCCTTACAAAATGTCACTTACAAAATGTCAAACAAAAGAGTAAATACAAAAATGTCTTTCAGCATAGCACAAAAGATTGAAAAGCTCGTATAACAAAATTATACTAGCAGGACAGACAAACACCTGTCATGCATTAAAATGCACATTCCACTAAGAAACATAATTTCTCTGACTTTTCAATTCAATATCAATAATCTCATAATAAGTGGATGAAGTACATGGTCATGTTGTGAATGATAAAAGGTTCACAAAATCAATGTTTGATAGTCACAAAAAAACAACACAAACAGACAGTGATATACCTAGCAGACAAGAGGCAGTGTTATATCTAACAGAGAGTGATTTACCTAATAGACAATGATGTTGATATTCAATCTACAAATTGTATAAGACAAAATTGAATTACAATATGAAATATACTATTGGTATTATTATCTAATTAAGATAGAAATTTTAGCAATAAAAGTTTATTTTTGATGGTAGACATGAAAGTAATATTTTGCTTTTAGTTTGGGACAAGGGCAATAATTAAGGGTGGTAATTATTTGAGCATGTGCTAACAATGCTTGGAACTTTCAAGATAAGTTACAAGATACATTGAAGCAAAGAACAACAACTACATTCATAAGCATAAAACAAATAAACGTAGGATGTAGTTGAGATAGTTTGAGTAGAGCAACTAGTATGTGACACAAAATATGGTTGCAAATCAAACCTCAAAAGCCATCCAACACAACACAATCGAAGTCACCAACCAAGGGCAACATGGTCATTCCACACTCCCTAACCTTTTCTTAAACAGTCTCTACATTTTCCACCCTCATCAAAAGAAGCCCCTTAACTTAAACCCCCTCATGTTCTTTTCTCTTTTTGGTCTAAGCAAACACCACCATGGCAGCATCAGTCTTTAACACTCCCTCCTTCACACTCTTTGTTTTTCTCTCTCTCCAACTTTATCTCTCTTTCTCTTCCTCTTCCTCTTCCTCTCCCTCCATCCATGACCTTCTCCGTTCCAAAGGACTACCCCCTGGCCTCTTGCCAGAAGAGGTAAAGTCCTACACTTTTTCCCAAAATGGCCACTTGGAAGTGTTCCTAGATGCACCTTGCATGACCAAGTACGAGAACAGGGTCCTCTTTGAACAAGTATTCACTGCTAACCTCACCTATGGTAGTCTCATAGGAGTTGAGGGTCTCCAACAAGAAGAGCTCTTTGTGTGGCTCCCTGTCAAGGACATAATCGTAAATGACCCTTCTTCAGGGTTGATACTCTTTGACATTGGCCTCGCCCACAAACAATTCTCTCTCTCCCTCTTTGAAGATCCACCTCACTGCAAGCCCGAAGGTAAACTCAATTATTCTCAAAATTGGATCACCTCTTTTTTTCTCACTAACTACATGCTTCTAACTGAGATCTGTCACTACCCTTTTGAAACTAAACTCCAAACACAAGATATGCACAATCTTGGCTCACCCTACATACAATTCAGTTGTTTGATCGTATCAATGTACTGTTTAGCCCTTCTGATTCTACTTTTTTTTCTTATCTTTTACCATTTTGGGTAGTGTGAGTGAGAAACTGAAATTTCTTTTGGCTTTTTCTGTTGATTCAGGTTTATGTTATTTTTGTGTCTGATAAACAGCTGTTCTCACAGCTACATTCACAGTTTCACAATCTGAATGCTTTTAATAAGAAACAAATTTGGTTTCTCTAAACACAGTACTTCAGTAAAATTCAGGAACTAATTTAACTTTTCTTTCAATATTTAAGAAACTACTTAGCATAACTTTTAGGTGCTTTGTTTTAACTTTGAGAATTTTAAATAGGATTTGTTTTACTCAGGATTATTTAAGGAGAAAGCTAGTTTTTAAGGGATTGGTAATTTATTCTTAATTTTTAAGCAGACTTTCGAATTTCATTTGCTTTCTCTGGGTTTATCTCTCGTGTCTTCGCATCCCAATAACCTCAAAAAAGAGTCTCAGACAAGAACATCCTACTCAACTTTTTTCCATTTTACATGCAACAGACAAAATAAATTAAGAGGAACTTTCCTGTGTTCAAAGGGGAAAAAAGTACAATATTCTACACAATATGTCAGTTCCTGAGCCTCCTGCATCATCGCAGTAACATTTTTAGGCCTGATATATGCAGTGCAGGGTTCAAGGGGTGGGGTTAATTACTGATTTCATTTTCTTATCAGTTTTGTTGTTTCTAGTTGGGTTTTTTTGTCATAATTTTTTAACTTTGCATGCATTTCCAAGGTTAAAAAATTGATTTTTTTTGGTTTATATGCAAAATTGGTGGTTGAGGCTGATTGAATGGTTGTGCAGGTGGGTTGAGGAATCATGTGAGGAAGGAAAAAGGTTTGGAGGTCCTGAGGTAGAAAAAGATGCCACCCTGTGTTTCGGGCTTCACTTGTTGTCTTTTTCTATGTCATGTTTATATAATTTTAGCCTTGCAATGCAACTATAGTTAATGAGCTTGTAGCGTAGAGGTTGAGCATGTAAAAAGGTGAAGAGAGAGAGAGAGATGAAGAGAGAAAAAAAAACTAAGGAATCTTGATGTCTTAATCAAATTTACAAGTTGTAATTTTCTTCTAACTTTTGTGCATTATATTCACCGGTAATTGCTATGTTGTTCCGTTTTGAGATAAAAAAAAGATATGATAAGTTTCAAAGCAAAGGATCAAATCTAGGTTTATGAATTGGCAAAGCAATGACTAGGAAACTTGCCAACGAAAATGGGATGAAAAAGTTATTTGGAATATGTTAATTGCCCCCTTGTTTTTGCCTTTCTGGCACATTGATATCACAACTGGGTTTTCTTGTTCTTACTTTTTGTTTGTTTAGGGAATAACAGATTGGAAGAATTGATTAAGATTCCTTCAAAGAAAGAAAGAAAAAAATATTCTTCATCTCTCAAAACATTTTGAATGGTTAGTTGCAATGCAATCTGTATAAAAAGTTAATATTCTTTATTATTTACATTTTAACAGAAACATGTGATTTTAGTCTTACAGATTTCAAACACCATCTTTCTTACTATATGGAAACTGAAAATGTTAAACTTTTATAAGGGTTGAAATTAAGTTTCAAATATTGTGAGGAACTTAAAAGGCAGTTTATACATTAAAAAAAAGGTAATCTATTTGGTGCCAAAAATTAGCTTAAGCTATATTTAGATTAAAATTAAAAAAAATTCTAATTTTAATACAGTTGTGAATTTCATTACTAGAATGAAAAGATTATTGTTTTAAGAGTGAAAATAAAATCAAATACTTTCTACTTCTCAGTATTATTTTAAACCAAATTTGCAGTTGATTTTTTAGGCTTTCACACATTTTTTAGTCAACTTTGAGATACCTAAAAGGAGAAAGGTGTCTTTGAAAAGGGAATCGGTGGTCTAGTGTTGTTGTTACCTTGAACTCCCTTTATAATATTTAACATTTGTTATTTCTAAACTCGTGATAAAAAAACAAGGTAATATTGTGCATTGTGTAAGGTTTTTTAATTGTAGATAACATTTTAAAATACCAATTAAAAAGTATTGCTAAAAATATATTTAATTTGAGCCTTTGAAGTCAAAAACCAACATAAAGCAACTTGATTGCTTTGTTGGATGCAGAGTCAGTTATTGAATTGTAACGGCACAAACTTACAATTTCTTCCATAATTAGAGCTTTTATTTTGAGTTTAGCTTTTCTTTTCGGTGAAAAGTTAACCACTTTCTTTAATTATTATTATTTAGATAGAGTTTGACAGATTGGAGTTTAGAAATTAGGGGGAGAAGAATAAAATACGAGAAATATGGAACTCCAAAATTAAGATAGTATTATCAAGCTTTTGAATTTCAATGTGTATGATACAATTTTGTTTATAAAATATTATTGATTTTTACTTCTAAATAGTGTAGGAACTTTTGGACATATTAAAATAAGTTTTTGGTTGAATACTAAAAGGTAAAACAAGTTTACAACTCTCCTTTCTATTTCACATAAACTAAATGTTTAAATTTCAAATTTCTATAACAACGTAATTGGAATCAATCATTATTGTTTATTTTAGTGTTCAATATTTTTGATATGGTTTGTTTTAGTGTTCAATGTTTTTGTTATAGTTTATTTTTAAAAGGTGTCTTAAGGAATGTGTCGGTTATTGAAGCAAGTTATTTTAGAAGATTGACATTGTTTGTGAGAATAAAAGACATGGTCATGGATAGTTATGTGATGATTATCTTTTTGTAGATCATGGTGCAGAAAGCGTTTGATGTGAATATTAGGAAATGCGATCTTATGAAAACGTTTGTTGCACTAATGCAAAGTTTGAGAAGCATATGTTATACTGATACTTGTGGGCTTGATTAGTCAAAGTCCAATCTGCTTATCAAAAATCAAATTAGAATAAAATATCTAAAACATAAGTGGAAACAAATCTACAAAATCTGGAAAAATGGAAATGAAATCTAATGAAAAAAAAGTGGAAACAAATATTTAAAATCTAGAAAGATGGAAACAAAATCTGAGAAAAAGAATGGAAAACAATATCTGAAACAGAATCTAAATTCAAAATTTGTGGGAAAAATAAACCTATTAATAGTGATGGATACAAGCCTCAATGGATAGACTACAACACTTGGACTCGTAGGAGCCTAGTTACGCCATCTTTCCTTTTTTGTTTTCTATTTTCTTCTTTGTAAGTCTTTCTTCTCGCCATTTGAATGAAAGACTAAACCTTTTTGGGTTGATCCTCTTGTAATTTGATATTGAATTTTGAATATGTACTGCCCAGGTAGTCGGAGGTGATGACGTGGCAGCGAGCTATTATGTAGGCATGTTGAGCGGGGCTCATGGCTGGCAGAAGGGAAGGAGATCGGGGGGCTCGTGTAGTCGCCAGTCTTTAAGTTGGCGTGCTCCGATCTCTAGCATACCTAAACCGGCGGTCACTAAGTTTATGATGAAGTCGCCAGATGCAAACCCAGGCGACCAAATGATCAGAGATCGCCGAAGGATCAGTGAAGCTTGTTTCAGGCTTTCGAGGCAGAGGATGAAGCCGTCAGGTAGTCATTTCCTAGCTAGCCAGAGGTTGAGGTCGGGGAACAGCTTACCCGAGCATGCACGATGAAGCAAGTGAAGTAGATCATGAAGGCGGCCGGCGAGACCACAGGGTAGGTGTGTATGAAGGCACCCGTACTCGCCACGCAGAAGAGATCACGCTCCAAGGCAGTTATGCGCTGAGTTGTTTCTTGCGTAAGTAACTTAGCCAAAAAGCCTGAAGAGTAAGAAGTGGCGC
>Ga0123342_1003526_pt1 | contig 25028 bp, 11 predicted proteins | sample Turbeawhitnodule_FD_89960 | JGI IMG/M metagenome (GOLD analysis project Ga0123342, IMG submission 89960) | Root nodule microbial communities of legume samples collected from Mexico - Turtle bean Mexico white nodule | ecosystem: Host-associated > Plants > Roots > Nodule | place: Mexico: Nepantla... | reverse complement strand
TGGGTAGTTATCTTTGTAATCCACTCTTTGTTGAATCTAAAGCTTAAGTGTTTTCAAATCTTTTAAGTTTAAAGTGTTTTTCAAACTAAGTGAAAAACAACTTGTTGTTTTGTCGAAACAACCAATTGTTTTACACTTAGGTGTTTTTGAAAAGGTTTAAAACTGTTTTGGTTGGTTGACTTGCTGTCAAACCAAAACAATCGATTGTTTGTTTGAAAATCTTAACAGAATCTGTTTTGTTAGTTAAGTGTGCTTTAAATGATTTTGAAACTGAATGCGCTCTTGTTTTAAATGCTTTGACCAATACTTGAAAGCTTTAAATAGTTTGTTAATGTTTTGTAACAAACAAGAAATAAAGAAAAGAGAAAAAACAGATTTGAGTTTTTCAGAGATTGCTTTCAAGATTTGAGTTTTCACCTTTGAGCTTTGGTTTTCTCAAGAGATAGTTGAATAGGATTACATCTGTATTGATTTCAATTCATTCTGTAACAAGTGTAATTCGTTCTTAATACTTTGTACTTTCTGGTGTTGTAAAGCCAATAAGGGTTGTGTGCTCTTGAGGTTGTCAAGATCAACATTCTTGGTGGGTGTGTTGAACCAAAGGAAGTGTGTTTCTTGAGGGGATCAATGTCACTTCTTTGGTGGTGTTTGTATGTAATCTGTAATTGATTGCTTAGTGAATTGCTCAGTGGTTTCTGGGGTCTGGATGTAGCTCTTGGTTTAAGAGTGAATCAGTATAAACTGTTTGTGTATCTCTTTCTTCTCTCAAACTCATTTAAATTCATTTGTTATTGTTTTACTAGTATAAACAACCGATTGTTTCGCAGAAACAACCGATTGTTTTTCTGGTGTTTTACTGTTTTGAGCTTTGTTTCTTGGCTAACTGAATTCCTAATCTGGTTTCTTGCAAAGAATTTCATTCTAGCTTAAAAAGTTTGCGAAAACCCCCTTTAAACAATTCACCCCGCTCTCATTTAAGGCCATACATTATAACAATTACTTGTGTAGAAAACATTATCTTGATAAGAAAAATGAATAAAAAAGATAAATGTATACAAACTAAACAAATCTAAACAACTCATACCTAAAAAATATTCATCATTGAGCATTAACCGAATAGTTGATGAGACTCTTAAGCATAAGATTTGAAGTTTATTAACATATTATGGATACAACCAAATTTGGAAATTTAGATACACATGAAGAGAGAACGAAAAAACTAAATTCATAACATAAATTAGAATGAAAATAATATGACAGAAATCAAGACAAACCAGTCATTACAGTGAGACGTCGTAAAATCAATTCTTATTTTTTTAATTAAAATTATATAACATAAGATTAAATTTAGATAAGTGTATCTTCAGATCAACGGAATAAAATTTTGAATAAAAAATTTAAGTTTCATATAACACATAATAAAATTATAATAATATGATAATTATCATTAAAATAATTAATACAGCTGATAATATTATTATTGTTACGTGTGCATGAAAGCGTTTTAATACCTTCAATTTATTAAAAATGTCAAGACCAAGGTTAAATTACTCATTTGACATGTGATGAATTTTTAAATTTATCTACACCTATATATAAAGAAGATTCCTTTTCATAATATTTTTTTACATAAATTTTTTCTAATTTAATATATCTCATTTTATTAGTATAATGGAGTATTTTGTCATTTTATTAGTACAATGAAGTTTTTTTTTTAATTTTACCTTATTTAATATATCTCATGTCAAGACCACTCTTCCCTTAATTTCTTATTTTAAGGCAACAACAGAAAGAAAGAACTCTCACCCTAATTCGGTTCTCATACCAAATCTCACATATCAAATAAAATAACATCTACTTCTAATTACTCTCTCCACACCATTTCAAGCAACTCTATTTTTTGGTAAATCCATTATTCTTTTGTATCTAGCATCAATTAAATCTTAACTTTACATAAATATCATCACATTCTCCAATCCCAAAATCATCAATGGAAGAAGAGAAAAAACTTAAAGAAGAAGAGAAACTCAGACAAGAGAAGAAGAGAAACTCAGATAAGAGAAGAAAAAAGATGTTGATTAATCAATTCATCATTTTTCTTTTACATGTTATTTTTTGCTTTTTAATTTCGACTCATCCAAAATTATTTATGTATGTATGTTAAATTTTTATCATCGTCAAAGTTGAGCAGAAGTGGAAAAGAAAAATGTTGATACACAGGCGCAAGGCTCGAACACTCCTCTTAAATGGCGTGTCCGTGTCGGACACCGACACTTGTACGCCACTCGTAGGACACGTTTCAGTGAAGTAAAAGAAGAAATACATTAATTTTCTAAAAACTTAAACTTGTGTATAAATTTTTATTATGATTATAAAAATAAGGAACAAATCCTTCTGAATCAGCCATGAAAAAACATCTTTCTGCTAAAAAAAAACTAAAAGATACTTGTGAACATAAATCTTTATTGTCAATTTATATAATTCTTAATTATATAATATATAGATTTGTGTCTTTATATCCTACATTTTAGATATTATACGTATTTTCATGTTCGTGTTAGTGTCTATACTATACGTAGACAGTATTTATACTAGAGTTAATAATGATTTTTAAGAAAATCAATGTAATAATTTAAATGTTAAAGTTATTCGTTTCGTGGATTCAAACTTAATGTAATTAATAATTTAATTTCTCACGAAAAAGGATTACATGTATGTTTGAAGGTATTTTTGCAACCATAATTATATTTAAAAATTACTAAAATTATAAAACTCTTTGCAACAACATAATTTTTTTCGATTTTTCCTAAAAAATTAATAATATTCAAGTTCATCACTAATCATCTTCGTCAAATATTTCTTTAATACATCATACTATTTTAATGAATTTATCAATTTTTTATTTGAATTCAAAATTAAATATTTTTTTAAATAACACGTGTGTGTCTTAAATTATATAATATTTTTAAAAATTATCTATAAATAAATTTATTTTAACAATTTTTATCCTGTAATAATGGCACACACAAAAGAAGTCCAACAAGTTAAATGAAATTTAAATTAATCTTGAGTAATCATGACTTGGTAAGGCCTCACCAGAAAAGGCTGATGGCTGGCTGAGCCGGAGCCTGAGCCTGGCTCGGTGGGACCATCAGAGCTTCTGTGTGCTCTGTTACCACTCACCACCGACACTCAATAATAATGCTTTGGAACTCCACATCTACCTACCATGCACTTCCCTCCACGCATTAACCTCTCTACTTCCTTAGCTTTGCACCATTTATTGTCACAATTAACTGAAAATTTAAACAACAAAAAAAACATAATTTTATAAATAATCCACTCAGAAGCTTCACGTAGTGTCTTTATGTACTCAGAAAGTGAGAAAGTGACATGATGAGGGATCTCTTGTAGCAAAGAAATATTTCCAGAATTACAGCAGATGACAAAAATTTGTTGGCATATCATTATCGAAAGAGCGTTAAATCATTTTCTGTATTAAACTCTAGGTTTGTAGGGGTGGAGAAGAGGAATAATATGCTTCAAAAGCAAATTCACAATAATACCTTACTGCTAATATACTGCACTTACCACCTTTCTTACACTAAGGATTATAAATGTGGAATTTTAATTCTTCACGTGAAAGCTTGTGAAGCAGAAAATCATTGTCCCATATTCCATCAAGGAGAATTCTGAATATTACAACATTTTCGGTTACAATTAAAATCAGACTCATTTTTCCTGCACCTTCATCTACAGTCATAAATTTTTTGAAAATACATTTTTATCTTTCTTGTATCATCCCTATAGATTAGCTTCCGGATTATGTTATTATCCAAACATCTATTTGAAAAAAATATTTTCAAATTACATAATTCGAAAGCTAAAAAAGATTTTTGAATTATGTAATCTGAAAACTAATCATACATCTTAAAAAAGTATTATCTAGAAACTAATTACGAATTTGAAGAGAGACTTCTGAATTACGTAATCTTATTTTTAGAAATACGAATATTTATGGAAGTGGAAGAAGATATGGAAGTGGAGTAAGAATTAGTCTTAAAATCATGCCAGCCGAAACTTGATTTAATAGAGTAGCTGTGTAGAATCCTAACGGCCAAGTATCGGTATGCGCTTGATTGTAGCCCAAACTAATTAATGCCTAGCTTGCGTTTTCTTTCCTACCTGCGCCGTCTTACTGCGCTTCCATACTTTATGAAAACTCTAATTTACCCTTTTCAAATAGTAGGATTCAAAAGGTAATTTGCTACATTCCTTTACGATTAATAAAATTATATTTCGAATGGTAAAATTTAAAAAGTATTTTAAATAAAAAAATACTTTCAAACTCTATAATTCAAACTACAAAATCATATTTTAAATTACAAAATTTGAAAGGTATTTAAGAATAACGAAAAATATATTTTACACTCAATTTTATATTTTAAATTGTAGAGTTCAAAAAGATTTAAGGATTATACAATTCAAAAATGAAAAAAATAAACTTAACACTTTTTGGTGAAGTAATTTTGGAATTAAAAAAGTTATGGAGGTATAAGAAGAAATTACAGATATCTAAGAAGAAAATGTTCATGTTATCATGTTATAAAATAATTTGGACTTTGTTTCACCCAACAAAATATGAATCAACACCATGTTATAAGGTTTTTCTTCCTGTACCTCTATACCTTCTCCTTGCAACTCCACAAGTCAAGCAAAAACATAATTTTGTCCTTAAAAAAATATATTTTAGAATTCTAAAATCGAGAAATATTTTGTTTTCTATTTACAGCTCCTAGATTGTAGAACCCATAAGGTATTTTCGAATCTGAAAATATCTTTTGAATTCTATAATATATTTTTTCTTTCAGAAAATACATTCTAGATTACAGAATTCATAAGATATTTTTGGATTTGAAAATATATTTCGGATGGTACAATATGTAGCCCTCTTACTATAATATGTATTTTAGATTCTAGATTGTACAATCCCAAAAATATTTATGGATCCAAAATTACCTTCCAGATAGTACAATCTGTAACACATATTATAGTAAAGGAATGTTACGAATTTTACAATCCAGTATACATGAAAAAAGTGAAAAAAATAAGCAAACAAAAAACGAATGGTAAAAACATCACAAAACTTATATCAACCACCAACGTTTACCACCACCAACCACCACAAACAACCAAGGCCACTTGAAAATGAAAAAGAAGTCACCACACTCTCCACCAAAATAAAAATTCTAACATATACTTAAAAGAATAGGGCTTGAAATTAAAATAATATGAAAGTGTAGGGAATGTGTGGAAGTATAGGGACAATATGCCACTTGTTCTATCCGGTTGACTTGCCCCGTCGGTCGTCTTCAACGGTTTCTTTGGCCCTTCTATCCTTACCTGAGAACTGTGCCTTCTCCGTCAAAAAACATGTCACCTGCAAAGATAAAGGGGTGCCCTAGCGGCCGTTTGCACTCCGTCGCTCAAGTCAGTATTAGGGCAAAGAACATCAAGTGTATAAAATAGTTTTAGTCTCAAAAGTTGCTTACCTTACTAGGGTTCTTCACACCCTTTATATAGGTTGAAACTAGGGTTTACCTTTGTTTTGTTACCACTGCTTAGGGTTCCTTGGGAAGTGTCCCCGTGTCGCTATTGTGTAATCTTCGCATATCTGGCACATGAACTTCCTTTAACTGGAGTGCAACGAATAATCAGAGTGCCGCCTAGGTTCCAACTTGGTGCACCTAATATCCAGCGTCATGTGTTTCGCGGGTGCCCTAAGTACCCACGTGCCATGCATGCAACTTTCCTGGAAAACCCTAATTCTACTGGACTTTTGCACCCCCTAAGGTTTATCCATGATGATGTGCCTTCATGCATCATGCACCCCACATGCATGGGTCTCTCGTGCCTTAGGCTTCCCATCCATCTTTTATCTTTAACTGTTATCTTAACGAAATTCTAGGGCCCACCTTACGAGGCTTTCACTTCATCCTAACGGCAGATGTCCGATCTTATCCCTCTACTGGTGAGGTCCGATATCGATCTCCGACATCAGGCTTAGGGTAGCAATGTCAAAGACTAACCAACCCCTTGGTAGGTGTGTCTGGGGCCCACCTTAAGTGACCCCCTTTCATTACCATACATCAGTGCGCGATGTCTGAGGTCAGTCTTTGAGTCGATGACCGAGGACTGGTCGGGACACCACTTATAAAATAATTTGGGCTTTGTTGCACCCAACACAATTTGAACCAACACCAACACTAGGCTGCTTCTTCCTACACTTCATAAGTTCTTGCAGGACCCTCATAAGTTTTATAATATTTCAAATATACTTTTCAGTAAAAAAAAGTTAAAATGTTTGAAGGTTTAGTTATGGAGGTGTGTTTTCTATATATTATGGATTGTGTAATCCGGTGACTCTTCGGATTACACAATCTAGAATTAATTTAATTGAAATGTTTGTGTATCTTTTGGATTAGGTAATCTAGAACTTGTTTCCGAATCTAGTAAAATGTTCTGAATTCTCCATTCATAATGCAAAATTATATTTTGGATTATGTAATTCGAAACGTGTTTTTATAAAAAAAAAATATATTTCCGATTATGTCATCTAAAAGCTAATTTATGATATGGGAACCTTTTCTAGATTGATAGAATCCAAAAGTTTTTTTTTGAATAAATATATTATGAATTATGTAATCTAAAATATTTTAAAAAATATATATATATTATGAATTACCCGAAAGTTATTTTTAAATTTAGAAAAGACTTTTAAATATATTTTTTTATTAAAGGATAAAAATATATTTTCATGAAAATATCCAAGAAGAAAAATATCCAGGAAGAAGCAGCCCCAACACTAACATAAAATGACAAAAATGTTTTTTTAATTTCTAAATGGTAATGGAGGATGCAAGTAAAAATATATTTCATGTTTAATATTAAGCTTTCCAAAAACAACTTTCCATAATAGTCTTTCTAAAATATGATTTTAGATTTTTCCACTTTTTTAAAATATACTTTTAAATTTTGTTTTTCAGACTTTTTTTTTGGAATGTATTATTTGTTTTCCAAATTTTTATAGAATATTTTTTAGATTTTTGTTTTCCACTTTTTCAAAATATATTTTTGAATTTTGTTTTTTAATTCTCTGTTTTGAAATGTATTATTTGTATTCCAAATTTTTTATTGTAGCCCAAACTAATTAATAGAAACCATTGCCCTAGCTTGCGTTTTCTTCCTTCACTATATGACTTTCATACTATTTATGAAAAGTCTAATTTTCTTTTTTAAATTGTAGAATTTGAAAATTATTTTCTAATTTGAAAATTCTGAACTTTAAAATTATATTTCAAATTGTAGAGTTCAAAAGAGCTTTACAGATTATACAATTTAAAAATAAATTAAAAAACAAACTCAACGCTCTTTGGTGAAGGATAATTTTGGATTTAAATGAATTATGGAGGTCTAAGAAAAAACTATAGAAATATATAAAGAAAACACTCATGTTATCATGCTACAAAATAATTTGGGCTTTGTTGCACCCAACAAAATTTGAACCAGAATCATGTTATAAAATAATTTGGCACATTTTCCTTGCACCATACCATTTTTTTACCAACACCCAATAGCACTATGTGAAATGTCTATTGTATTCTTAATGAAATAAAAGCTAGGTTTTCACTAACAATGCATTCCCTACACCAACCCTTACGCACCCAACCTTAGACACCCAACATTCAGTGACTACTTAAGGCACGGTGGTACTTAACACACACCACTGAGTTCTTAAGGCACTACGATGGAGAGGAGAAGAGTTGTCATTCACAAAGGAGGAGAAGAGTTGTGGTTGCAAGAACTAATACGCAGTGCAATACAATAAGTTTTCGCAAATTTTGTGACTTTTGGATATCTATATCCAGAAGTGTTTTTCTATTCTAAATGCTTCAGTTCCAAGTGAGGACTTTGAAGATTATATTGAACAAGAAGAAGTTGAAATTGATGATGAAGACTATCCAGGAGTGTTAGTGGATAAGTCATTACTGATTAATTATGAAGATCATGTGGTCAAATAGTTATGGGATGATTTGGTAAGTAATGAACATTAATTGAGTGTCTTATGGATGTATGTATTTATTGATGGTATAGGTTGATTATTGTAGGATCGTGGTGATAAATAAGTTAGGAGCACCTCATGAGCGTATAGAGACTACAATAGACATGTGTGGCTTAAGTGGTCTAGTTCATGCAAGTTATCAGGTCGAGGATTGTTTTGTGCATTTGTAGAGAGGTGGCATCCATAGACAAACACATTTCATTTGCCTATTGGGGAGATGATCATCACTCTTGATGATGTGTCAAATTTGTTGTATCTGCCCACTATAGTTAAAGATGACGATCTCACTACAATGAAGTAGACCTGCGATGGTTACATTTCAATGATTATGTCATACAGGAAATGGACGTAGCACCTTATCCTGGCGCATGTGTTCAACATTACATGGAGTGGTTTCGATCGGTATCACATTCATATGTCATTGACATGGCTGAGGATGATCGTCCTGCACCTCAAGATCATCTGCCCACGTACCAGTGGCAACACATCCTGAAGAGATACATCCTGAACATCCTACTCTAGTATGTATGAACAATTAATAACATTTTCATTTGTGTTAATTTTTGTCTAGTATTATGACACTCATGGTTGTAGGATATTTGTCATAAAATTACACAAACATTGCAACCATTACTTAATCATGGTGATGTGGTGGAGGACAGTCCTGTGTGGTAAGGAATACAAGCAACCCTGATGTTAGCACGAGAAGCGACGAATGACCGAGTTGAGTTGGGTATGTCAGAAAACATTCATGTAGGAATGATTGATTATGTATTAGGACAATTGTTGTAATATTTTTATCCATGAACAATGTTGTTTGAACTTGAACTTTAAGTATAACTTAATTTTGTTTTGACCTTATGACTACCTTTTAATGTTAATTTTACTTATATTCTTTAAATTAGTTTGGTTTAGAGAGTTTTAATCCATTAAAAGTACCAAAATTATCACACTGCCAAAAAAAAAAATATATAATTCTGGATGACAATATCCATAAACAAAACAGGATGCCAATATCCATAAACAATTATGTGACAACATTTGTACACAAATATGTAACAAGGCAAAGTTGGATTTAAAAACTTATGTTGGATTTTGATATGGTGCAAGGAGAAATTGCCAAATAATTTAGGCTTTGGTGAACCCAACAAAATTTGAACCAGCTCCAACACTAATGACAAAAATGTTTTTTAGTTTTTAAATAGTAATGGAAGATCCAAGTCAAAATGTATAACATATTTGATATTAAAGAGTACATTTCTGGATTAAGCTTTCCTTTTTGGATTTTGTTTTCAAGACTCTTTTGGAATGTAATATTTCTATTCCAGATTTGCTTTTCTGGAATAAGATTTTGGTTTTCCAATTTGATTCCAAAATTTCATTTCCAGAACACACAAAATCTGTTCTCGATATTTATTTTCCGAAATGTATTTTTCAATTCCAGAATAAAGGATAATTCTAGAATTTTAAAAATTGATTGGGTGCAGGTTAGAATTTGATTGGATGCAAGAATCATAAGCCAATAATTTGAAGCATTCCTCTTCAAACCATTGCACAAAATAATCTCGAAAACATTATACATAGACAGTATGCAGGGTTGAGTCATTACTAAATTCAACAACTATCGTCCACTCCTCAACCTCTCACGTACAATATTTGCCAGTCCGACGAATAGTTTCTGAACTTCAGCAATCTAGACTCGGCATTTACATTTGCTACTCAAAAAGGTAGATCAGTTAGATTTTTGGCATTTTAATATTCCGAATGACATTTACTCTGATTTCATTCAGAGAGCAGTGTTTAACCTCAAATACCAGCTCATTCACTATCTTTAGATCTGTCTGCATCTTACATCCACTACAACGTGACGAATATGTGGAGCATACCATTTTACCCTCTCAACATGTTCTACAGAAATCTCCCAACAATAACCTGTGGGTTGATCAGTCGTAATTCACAAAATTAGATCTTCTTGCAGTGGGACAATACCAAAGTTGAATAATTTAAAAATATAAAATAAAATGTGCTACCTTCCGATCTAGCAATGTCATTTATTGATTTTGCCACACGATCAATCCACTCACTCTCCTCTGAGTCTTTTGTATTCCCGTGGACATGTAACATTCCACCCTCTCTTCTGCAAACGTTGATTCAATGAGAGAATGAAATTGATGATGAAAGTAGAAGCCAAGAAGTGAAATCAGAGCAGAATTAAGTTCGTCATAACATATTCACAATTTTCTTCATGTCTAGGTTCATATATTAATTCCAATTTTGTAAGATTTCAGAGTCATTAACTGAATTAAGAAACATAAATTTGGTTCAGTTACTCATACAGTTTCCAGATGCAGTGGTTTTTTAGGCAATTAAAATGCATGAGATATGAACCACAGCTTTTGGGGATCATTATGACTAAAATTGGTAGAATTAGTAGACAAGTCAAACAAGCCAATTTGAAAATTAACCACAAAGCGAAGACAAAAACCTTAAGTATGTTGAAAGCAATGATACATATTAGTATTTCCAATTACCTTAAAGCCCTCACTGCTGTGATCCAGCTAAGCTCACTAGATGGAATGAGACCTAGACAAACTCTATCAGCCACACCCTGTAAATGAAAAAAAAAAAAACAACTACATTAAAATATTTCTTCCCACAAACATTAATTAGTGTCAAGAATCAACGAATCCATTTTCCTTAGACATCACACTTTCATCGTCAGTGTTCACAATGATTGGATTTGAAAAAGGAGAATAGAGCAAACAGATCATTGATCATATGTTTCCTTCCTACTTATCTTTTAACAAAACAAGGGAATAAAAAACTCCCAATTTCTCTTCATCTTCTTTTTATCCAAACAAGGGAAGAAGAATATTACAATCTTTTGAATTCCTCTGTACAATTTTCTTGCCCTTCACATAATTCCTCCTTTCATCTTTAAGTTCTTTATTGAATACTTGTAGGAGGAGCGTCTCTAATAATATCGCAGAAATGCTCATTGATTTTCTCATGTGTTTGGAATAACACAGAGGCTAATAATAAATTATCTTAATTAGCAAAGAGAAAGAAAAGATTCCAGAATAACTTTTACAGGTATGTACTACAGTATACAATCAAGTTTTATTGCAAGTAAACTACACAGTTTGCTAATAACAGAAGTACATTTCCTTTTTATGAAGAGTCAACAAAAAAAGGTTAATCAAATATCAATTCTCTTTATTTCTGTTTTGACTGATAATTGTTGTCTGTTACAAGCTATAACTGTCTTCTATTCTTGTTTTGGCTGACAGCTGTTTTTTATTAGACAATTATAACTGTCTTCATGACAGTTATATAACTCTTACAGCTGTCTCACCTTGCCTAGCTGTAGCTTCTCATCTATAAATACTATTGTACAGAGAAGCTCAGCACCTTTTTGTAATCTTCTACGTTGAGAAACACAATATAACATTTTTCTATTCTTTCTATCTCTATATTCGATATATATTAACCATCTCAAAATGTTGGCAATCAATCTTTTGGTTAATCCTCCTAAATAAAAAAAAATGTTTACCAGCAATAGGGAGGGAACCTAAGGGCAATCAAAGCATTACTGAGAAAGGGTGAGGGGGTGTCTGATTTGTGACAGATGAAAAATGGATCATTCGCTTCTCCAAGAAATGCATCGAGTTTACAGCTGAATTAGTAAGTTAATTGGCAGTGCAGAAAGGTTTTGCTGTGACATAAAACACAGTTTTAGATGGATTATTCCTGGGAGTGATTGTTGGGTGGTGAATCAAGCTCTTTGAAAGAGTTCAACAAGGAGATGGCAATGGTAAATCTTATTTTTCTTTGCAGGGTGAATACAGTATAAATAGTTAAATACAAATACTATACCCTGGGAGCGGTAATGCGATTATCTCCTTCAAGTATGATACAACGATCAGCCACAGAATTTGCTTGGAGATTATGTCGTAGTGCTTCTACTGCATGGGGATTCCACTCACAAGCATATACAAATTTTGCCTGGGCCCTGCTTGAGAACATGCAAAAACAATATGACTATATATAGGTTAACATTATTTTGTGTATGTGTGTGTATATAAAAATGCGTCCCACTGGGCGTATAAAATAGAATATTGCTGGAAAAACCTCAGAAGCAAGCAATGCTGGAAAATAGAATATTAGAAGTCTTGGTATTTGGGCTTAAGAGTTAGGCCCCAACTCTATTTCACAAAATTGGTTTGGAAGGTGAATAGTGAAAACTGTCCAAGCCTTGTACGGACTCCATTGGTCATTTCTAGTTTATATGAGATCTCAATACAAACACAGGTTTGTATGTAGAAGACTGCATAAGCCTTATAAAGACAATATTGACCATATTTTTAGTTAATATGGAATTTCAGCAACAAAATATTTCAAAACCTCAATCTCTGTTTAATTTAAGTTCAGGAGGCATGTCCCATCCCATCCCATCCCAGTCACCAAATGTTCATATTTAGATCCATAATGTATTTTATGATGTTTGCAAAAAATAAATTATCAAATTTTGTTCACTGTGGACCCATATCTTCCATACAACACTACAAAACTTATCACAATATAATTAGAGATTAAGTGTAATACGCAGCTATGCTACAAAAAGATAGAATACCTGACGAGGAAAGGAAGCACAAAGTAGCCAATGCCCGCAAAAAGGTCTACTACAACCTCCTCTTTACAATCCAGACTGGCCATCCGGATTTTCTCAGAAAGATTACCCCATGAAAACATGCATTTTGTAGCATCAAAAGAATAGAATACTCCATTTTCTCGATGATTAACCCAGCCACTATCTCCAACAAGAATCTGCAATGTACTATCTCTTGTACCAGTTGCAGCAACTGGGCCCTATTATATCCCAACACATGTCATAAATAAATAATTCATTGCAAATCTATTTCAGGAAAGTGATTAATAAACTAAAGATATATAAAACAAAATGACTCAGGAATAAAGTATTACTGGTAATTCTGAAAAAATTTACATAAAAAACCACCTAGTACAAAGCACTTATGGTTTGCATCTTAATAAGAACTTCCAATTCAGTCCTGCTTTAACTTAGCCTTCATTGTCTAGACATTGATTGCTTCTATCTTGGAAGAAGATGCTAAAACCGGATTCCATCCTAGACTGAATTTATATATTATATTATAATCAGAGAATAGTATCCTTTAACCTCTACAAATTATTTGTTATTTGAAACCTAAGTATTTCACATATTTGAAAAATTCCATCATCATACTTATTTTTCACATACATTCAATATGCACTGTATATTCAACAGGAAAGATTTAAATAAACCATGAATTAGTAAAAATAAGTAAGAATCAGAATGTTGAATCTTAAGGAAGGGCAAGCAAACACAAATTAATGTATTAATAATGATGCATGCGTCATTACCTGGCGAGCTAGACGGTGAGCCTTGAGTGATTTGGCAACAATGGGCCAAAGCTCTCCTGCAATGGAGTCCCACATGGAATCCTTAAAAGAACTAATTGGAAGTATAATAATATCTCCAAGCCGATCCCATCTGGAAGAATAAAGAATTAGTACAAAGAACACAACACTAAAGAAATCACCTACAAGGGGAAATTCCAAAAAAATTGCGAAATGAGCAAGATTGCAGTAAGTTAGTAAGCACTAATGGTATGTTTGTTTTTCTATTCAAACATCATTGAACGAGGGTGTTCCACTTTCCAAGACAAAAAGGTAGGAGTAATGCATGTCATGGAGGACTGAGTTGAGTTCAACTTAAAAAAATACAACCTCTAACTAGGCACCATAAAAGCAATTTTAACAAAAGAAACCTTGTAGGAAGTTCCTCTAGAAGCCGCGTTGGTAGGCCTTTATGCTTAATCAAAGATGTTACTGCTTCGGTCATCACTTTTAAAGGAGATTTGGCAGTTTTTCTTTCTTCAACAACCTTGTCTTCAAGAATAATTGCACCATACTCATGGAGAATGGTCAATGCTTCAGAATAGGATAACTCATTTAACAAGTATTCATCTTGTTTAAGTGGTTTTGAAAAGGGAACTTCATTTTTTCCATTTGATGCATCTCGCAAATGATGATTCCTTTCACAAAATACAGCGAAAAATTCTTGATGGACAGGAAAACAGATATGTACTCCACCCTCTTCAGAGTGTGCCTTCCTCCCTAAGTCTAACCATCCAAATTTCTTCAATATATCCTTTCCCAATTTTGCATATTTCTTTTTCAGTTGCAAAATATAATGCGATGCAATCATCTGACTTTGATCATTCAAGCAGGGTAGGTTATCATTAAAACATAAACTTTCATCTTCAAATACATTTGGTCCAAGTTCAAGTTGGGGTTGACATGAATTTTTAATGTTATTCCCGATTGTCCCTTCATCTTGGTTAATCACATGTTTGCTTTGATTTTTGACAGACATATGTTCATCATGTGAATGGATTATATGGAGCAAGTTGACTTTTGCAGGCTCACTGAACTTTGTCCCAAATGCGTAGCATGATGCACCACCACCAACTATGACAAGATCATCACCAACAACATTGGTTGTACTACGCACAAACAAATCTTTACCTACAGAATTGAGTGTTACATGCTTCCATAGACGAAGCTTCAAATCAAGTAAAGCCAACTCTTCACAGTGTTGCCTAACAGGACAACCACCAAGAACTCCAAGATAATTCTTATGGACAAAAATTGAATGGGAGAATCTGGCATGTGGATTCCTTCCAGTTGTCCTTTCCTTTGTCCATTGACCCTTCTGAACATCAAAACTATACAAATCCCCAAGTGCTTTCCCACCATTGTATCCACCAAACATGAAAATCTGAGAATCAGATGCCACCATAGCATGTGAGTGACGCGCACATGGCCAGTCACCAGAAACTGGTATTTCTTTCCAGTGTAAAGTGTTTGTGTCAAAAACATAAAAGGAAGAAAAGATAGTATCATTATCAAGACCCCCAAATACATAAATGTCAGAACCCATGATAGCTGCAGCATGACGATGCCTATCCAACATGAAAATAACTATGTATTAGAAATACAGTGTAAAAATAATATGTACGCTACCCAGTGCCCTAAGGTTAAAAAATTAAAAGGGGAAAACTCATTATTGGGATACATAACAATGCATTCCTCCAAGTGTTTTAGTGCGCCCTACTACAATTTCTAATACCCCCGTAATTCCTTAACTAGTGCTGGGTACTGGTTATCAACACCCAAATAATATTACCAAGTCAATCAACAGCAAGTAATGTCACTACGCCTTATGATATTGTTACAATACAATATAAAATTTAATTAGTAATTGTAAGCATTTATGCACATGAATTAAAATACTGATCCCAGAATTTATCCAACACATAAAGTGATCTTAAAAACAAGTGTGCAATTTTTTTCACTACTGAAAAGTTGCTTCATCAGTGGGCTTTCTTTTGAGCAGGAACGGGGCTGAAAGGTATAATATAATATAACACAAGAATGCTGTTAAGCCTTACCTGGGAAGAAATAAATTGTCACTACATTGCAGTAACTTCCAAGAATTCATTGTTGTATCTAGGATCCATACATCACTGAGAATTTTGTCAGGACCAGTCCGACCTCCAATCACAAACATGCAATTTCCAACCAAAGAAGCCGTATGGCCCAATCGTGGAGTTGGAGAAGCACAACCAACAGTGCTAACCATTTCAAGATTGCCAGAATATGGATCAAGCAGCAACAAATCATTTCTTCTGGCATGTCTCCCCATGCCCCCAAAGCCACCAAAAATGATAACTTTCTTGACAGCAGCATTATTCAATCCACAAGCTGAGTGGCCCCAAAGGAAAAGCTTCCCAGCTGGTTCCCCAACAATATCAAAATGGCTAATTGACACATCAGAACCAGGAGTACTCACAGACCCTGCCAACCATTCAAAGATTCAGACTTTTGATTGATATTAAAAGGAAAGTTGTCCTGCAATCAGATACATACCAATATGCATCAGTACTGATTTCATTACTCAGACACATGCATTATGATATTCACAAATCCTGTAAAGTACCAAATCAACATTAGATGCAACATAGAGCATCTCCATTGGACATAACATATGTCGTCAGACTTTCCTCAAATGTGCCATAGTAAAAAAAAAAATTCAGCTCAAACACTTCTTTCACACAGCTTGGACACCCATCCGACACTTCTTAAGCACGAGTTAGAGTGAATCAAAATCAATACCTATACTTAGTTAAACACACTTAGACACTCCTATCATAAAAAAATAAGGAAAAAGTCAATTTATATTAGAAATATAGCAAGACTCGTAGTATTCTTTTACGAGACTCGTTTCCATAGGACAAAACCAGTTGTTTTAACCATTAACAGATATTATTTTAGTAGTATTCTATCAGTGGGGTCATTATTATATAAAAACTGAAAAGCTTAACAACAAATTCGCATTTAGAATGTGAATTATATAAATCTTAATTCCCAATTTAGTTTTCTGTCACGTTGATTATCTATATATATATATGAGAGAGAGAGAGAGAGAGAGAGAGAGAATTTGGTTTTATAAGCAACAATTCTGATATAAGAACTGACATGTCAATCACTCCAATGGAGAAACTACATAAAAGCTGGTTCTCAAGTTTAAGAATCTCGTAGGCAACTAACATTGTAGATGCTCAACTGCCAATCCCTCACTACTGCAAAAATTGACTAAATTTGACAATTGAAGATAACCGTTGACTAAAATGAAAAAACATGTTATACCTTTAGAGGTTTCGGCATTCCCGTTTCCTAACTGAGATTCATCCTCGAGTTCAAGATGGTTGCAAGCTTCATTCGTGGGCAACAAACAGTCCCCGTTATCAGTAATCAAGGAACAAGTGGACTGTATAACTTGGAAAAATCTCTGTGTTCTTTTCCTATTAGCTTCCATCTTGTCATTTGCGACCCGAACGAGATAACGAATATACTCGGGCGTGACCATGACAGTGCGCGTATCCCCCAACGGCACCTCCATGCGAATGGAGCAGCGAATGGCGATGATGACGCGCTTCTTGGCATTGGTAATGCCACTCTCTCTAAAGCCGCAGGAGATAGCGAGGGAAACGAGGGAGTGAGCGGCGGAGAGGTCTCTGCACTCGAGAGCAATGATGAGGGGCTCGAATCGGAAGACGAGTTCGGAGACGAAGGGGGAGCGAGTTGACTCGGAGGGGAAGAGGAGGGAGAGGACCGAGTCGGGATCGGCGGGGTCGTGGGAAACGAAGAGCCAGGTGCCGCCTCTGGCTTTCTTTTTAGGGTTTGGAGATTCGGAGAGGGGTTGGGAGAGGATGGAGATTCGGCCGGAGCATGAACTTGTGGTGAAGTAAGAAGGGTTTTGGTTCAGAGCGTTCACCAGAGGAACGATAGGTGCATCTAAGGAGCCCTTCGGGGATTTGTCTAACTCCGTTGAAATCAGTGAGGCCAGTGCTGCGGCTTTTCTCTTTTCGAACTCCATCGTTTTCCTCTCACAACCGTAAACCCACCAAAAACCTCTCCCCAGGATCAAAACCCACGGGGGCCTTTGTTGGACTCGGGTTATGGGCTCCTTAACCCAGGGCCCACTCTTGACCCATGGATTCAGGCCCAAGTGAAGAAAAATATTGGCAGTTTCTTCCTGCACCCCTACATTTTTCTTCCTGCACCCCTAAAAGGTTGTGCAAAGACAAAACTGTCCCTATATAAAACTGTACATTTATTTTTTTGCATTTTGGATTATGAAATCCGGTAAATTTTTGGATTGACGCTTCTGGTAAAATTTTGGATTGACACGTCCTGTGGTCTCCCGGATTTGTGCTTCCAATAGTACATGAATGACAGTGTTAATCTAAAATAAAAAAATGCAGAACATCCATAATTGAAAAAACCATTCCAGATCTGTCAATCCGTAATTCAAAATATGCATTCCGGATTCAGAAATCCATAACTGAAAAAAATCATTCTAGATCCACCAATCCATAATAGAAATTAGGCTTCCAGATTCAACAATCTAGAAATCAACAATTTATGCAAACTTTACTTCCAGAACACCCCTCATCCAAAAAGAAACATATTCACTTCCGGATTGGTGAATCCATAGCACACTCCCAGATGCGGAATTCAAATAACAGGTGGAGGTCATTTTCGAGATTTACAAAATTGTGGGGGTGCAGGAAGTAACTGTCAAAAATATTTTTCAGTGTTTTTTTAAGCAAGTCAATATTTGTGCAAGTCCTATGCAAAAAAGTTGGACGGTAACAGAACTGCATTAGATTATCCTACCTAGGAGGAGTTAGTGCAAGTCCCATGAAGATTCTCCCACGTGGCTTGTTTCAATTTGTCCTTTTAGTATGCACGTGTGACCAACTAACTTGTAGAGTGGGTACAAAATCTAAACCCACACTAATAATCACTGCTCTCAAATCTCTAGTTTTAGAAAATGGGCATGCCTTTGCTCTTGAACTGCAAAACGGTTTTCACCAATGGAAGAACATGCTTCGGCGCTGGTTTGTTCTCCCCTACCACTGCCCAAACAAACCAATCAGTTAAGGTATCTTTTGGATCACTTCCAAAACTATGTCCACACTAATTTTTGCTAACTCACAACATATTTTGTTTTTACTACATGCATCGAATATTCCTAACAAACACAATGAATCATCACAAATGTTAATAATATCCTACTTTTTCACTGTACGTTTAAATATATTTTTAACGTAATTCTAAATAAAAAATGTTCACTTAAATAACTTGTTATCTCTCTTAAATTTGTGAATTCTACATTGTAATTAAAAATTAACAACTTTTTTTATTTTTGTTTTGATCTTTACTGTTTATTGACTAATGTTAAGTGATATTATATTTGTGAAGTAATATACGGGCTGCTTAATAAGACTAATATATGTTTTTTTGTCTCTAATAAGTTTTTAGACATACTTTTTTGTCTTCAATAGAATATATTTACCACTTTGGTTACTATGAAGTTTTTTTTTTTATATTATGTGTGTCTTATAATTATATATATTAATTGATGAGTTAATGAGCATGTCAACAGCATAGTAGGATAATAAAAAAATTAAAATTATTTTAGTTAAAGGAAATAAAATCAATCGGTATGATGGAAATAGTGTTTTTCCTCTTTAATTCAATAGCAAAGTGGGATAACAAAAATATATTTTTTAAATTATTTTAGTTAAAGGAAACAAAATTATTCAGTGTGATGGGAATACTGTTTTTCCTCTTTAATTAAGGTTTACATATTCAATTTTTCAATATTGGTCAATCTAAAGAAGATGAAAATTAAATAAATATAAGGTTATTTCTTGTATTCTTTATTTTCTTTGTGTTTCATTCTCAAGTAAGAAATGTTGAAAGAAAGAAAAGATACAAATCTTAAGTGAAGGGAAACAACAATGTTTGCATCATTTTGATTAATCTTGTCCTTAAAAAATCATTTTCTTAAAACACACGTGTCAATTATTATTGCAGTGTCTCATACCCTTATTTTCTTACACTTGATTACACTATAATTATGGGTTATTTTAATATATTTATGCTTTTATGCATCTTGGTAAATATAACAAAGTTATTTTTTTCTACAATTGCAGTGTGAATTCAAGACTGGTCGACACTCTATCGGCATCCATGCTTGTGCAGGTTTATTAGCTACTTTTGTTAAATTTATTTACAATTCCTATGTCAAATGATATAGATCTTGTTTACCCATACTCTTCTAGTTTTTAAAATTTTCTTAAATATAATTGAGCATTATTTTTTGGCAGATTTTTCAAGTAGGAGACAGAAAAAGATCTTTATTGCAATGCCCAAGAGTTATGGTTTTGATTCAAAGGGATTCGTGGTAATACCAGCTGTTGAAACAAGTAATTTAGTTGGAAAAGATGAAAATGTTTATATAGTTCATAAGCAAGATAATGTTGACACTTCCAACATGGGGAATGTTGAATATTTGAATGAAAATCATGGGAAAATTATCACAATTGTTGAAGAATCCGATGTTAATGGCAGTGATAATAAAGTAATTAATAGGGAAGTTGTGATTGGAAGAATAAATTATGATAATGATGACATATTAGATAAAGAAACTTCTCAATTGTTGAAGTTACAATTGGAAGAAAGTTTCAAGAGGCAAGAAATAGTGAGGATTGCAAAGGAAAATGTGTCACTCCATAACAAGTTGTTTGTATATCCTCCTGTGGTTAAGCCTGGTCAAGATATTGAAGTGTTTCTTAATAGGAATCTTTCAACTCTGTGTAATGAGCCAAATGTTTTGGTTAAAGGAGCTTTTAATGATTGGAGGTGGAAACTTTTCACTGTGAGATTGAATAAAACAGACCAACTCAATGGTGATTGGTGGTCTTGCAAACTACATGTTCCAAGAGAAGCCTACAAAGTGGACTTTGTGTTCTTCAATGGGGAAAATGTGTATGACAATAATGACAAAAGGGATTTCTCCATACCTGTTGATGGTGGAATTGATGCATCTGAGTTTGAGAATTTCTTGCTTGAGGAGAAACGTATAGAATTAGAAAGACTTGCTAAGGAGGAAGCAGAAAAAGAAGAAGAAGAAAAAAAGAAAAGGAAAATGGAATTAGAGAAAGTTGGAAGAGATGAAGATAGATCAATGGCTAGGGCTGAGGTAGAAAAGAAGAAAAAACTGTTGCAAGAGTTGACAAAAAATGCAGTAAAATGTATTGAGAATGTTTGGTATATGGAACCTAGTGAGTTTAAAGAAAAAAATTTGGTGAGATTATATTATAATAGAAAATCAGGTCCTCTTGCGAATGCTCAAGAAGTATGGCTTCATGGTGGGCACAATAATTGGAAGGACAAATTATCATTGGTTAAAAGGCTTGTCAAATGTTCAAAAGATGGTGATTGGTGGTGTGCTCATGGTATGTTCATTCATTTATTTGAAGTTAGTAATTTATGAGATATGAAACAAATTGTTTATAGAAAATGTGAATTTACATGTGGACATATAATTCTTAAACATATTTTTTTTCCATAAAAGAACTAAGATAAAAAGTGAATTATTATTATTATTATATATTTATTTATCGAGATTTAACTTGAAGTAAGCAATATTTTTAAAAATCAATTACATTTAATGCAGTTGTTATCCTAGAGCAAGCAGTCGTCTTAGATTGGGTTTTTGCTAATGGTCCACCTGGAAATGCAAGTGAGTATGATAACAACAATCATAAAGACTTTCATACTATTGTGACTAATAAGGGCATGCCAAACAAAGAGACTTGGATTTCTGAAGAGGAAAAGATATATATAAAATTGCAAGAGAAAAGAAGGTTAAGAGAAGAAGCTGCACTTGTCAAGGTTAGTTTTTTAAAGAGATGTACACACAATTTATACAACATAAATTTTTTATGTTTATAGTCTACCATATTATATTACACTTCAAAAAAAAATCTTTTTCTTGTACAAATTGTTAATCCAACTAATATTTCTATATTAAATGACTTAAGACTAACAATATAAATTCTAACATTGAAACTTCATATAGTCAAACATATTTAATAGATAAATAAAAAATTTCAATGTATGATTATATTCCTACTTCTTTACATATAAAAAGTTACGTAGAACATATTGTGATGTACTTATAATGTAATTTATCACATATTTGAAGTATGGTTTTTTTTTTCATCACGAATAACATATTTAAATATTTGCGTTGAAATTGTATTCTTAGATTGATTCATATAAAACTTTGCTTATCTAAATTATAGTCTAAAAAAACATTAATAATATGTTTTTGCTTTTCAGAAGAAAAAATTTGATAATATCTCATTTATTTTATACTTGCTCTTATTTCCAGGTTGAAGAAACAACTAGGTTAAAAGCTGAAATAAAGAAAAAAACTTTGCAAAGACATTTACTCTCTCAAAAGCATATTGTCTTCACTGAACCTCTTCATGTTCAAGCAGGGAGTACAATAACTGTGTTTTATAATCCTCGCAACACAAACCTAAATGGAAAACCAGATGTTTGGTTTAGACATTCATTTAATCGTTGGACTCATCGTAATGGTTTATTTCCACCTCAAAAAATGTTGTCTTCAAAGAATGATACTTATGTCAAAGTCTCTGGTGAGTCTCTCATATATATATATATATATATATATATATATATATAGTTTATATTTGAAAAGAAAATCTAGTAATCCAATTGTTAACAGTATCAAGGATTTAACCTCTTTATTGCTTAATTGTTTATTTTGTTATAACTTATCAAGAGAGTCTTCTAAATATGTTATTAATAATTATACCATTAGCAATAATTATGTGTTATTAATGGTATCATATTTTTCCCATTGTGTTTTATAAATTTGTAGATACAATGTTGATCACAAACAAAAAGTAAAGTCTTTATAAAAATTATTATTTATTGTTTGTATCATAAATCTTGTATGAGAATATTTTTTTTATTTTAGAATATTTTGAAGTTTGATGATGGTAATGTATTTATATAATCATTTTGTTGTAGACATTAAATTAGTCCATTTAATTATAGTATTGTGCATTTATTCCTTAAAAAGACTTTATGATTTTGTGTTTCTACAGTAAAAGTTCCATTGGATGCATACATGATAGACTTTGTATTCTCTGAGAAAAAAGATGGTGGAATCTTTGACAATAATAATACAATGGATTATCATATACCTGTTTTGGGCAGTACTGTAAAAGAAACACCCATGCATATTGTCCATATTGCAGTTGAGATGGCCCCAATTGCGAAGGTAATTACTATTTCATTTATATTATCTTAACTTCATCTACAAGTCCATACAAATTTTTATTTTGAGAATGACTTTTTTAAATTACAAATGATTTGTTCACCATTATTATTGCATCTATAATAAAAAAAAATACAATTTTCATGGGATTATATTATCTAGGGATATCTTAATATGAAGTGCACATCAAAGTTTTAGTCATTTTTTCTTTAACTATTGGAAAACTTGTTTATAATAAGTAGGGTGTGAAAATGTGTATAATAGAAAAATTAAAATTAACATTTAGGGAAAAAATAACAAAAAGTAATCATTTACATTTTTTATAATATTTGAATTCTAAAATATAATTTGAGATTTTAGAAGGCAACATCTTTAATGATCATTAGCAAATCATGTTGTGAGTGATTTTAACGTTTTTTTACAATTTTAAGTTTGATATTATTTTTTTGGTAGGTTGGAGGCCTTGGTGATGTTGTTACTAGCCTATCACGAGCAATTCAAGATTTAGATCATCGTGTTGATATTATTCTTCCAAAGTATGATTGTTTGAACCTTAACAATGTAAGTTTTTTTTGTTATTTCTTTGTCACTTATGTTATATCATCCTACATTGAATGATTAGAGTATGTTTAAATAATGAGTTTTTTTGTCATTTGTGTTGACAAAATATGATATTATAAGAGTTTATAACTCAACTTCAATTTGAAACTAGTTGGTAATCAAATGAGAAAAACACAAATATCATGAAATTGTTTTCTTTTTTAACATGTTTCTTAATATTGTTTGTTGAGAATAAATATTGATGTACTCTTAAATATATAAATAACTACCATTGTTGTGTTTTTTAGAATATTGGATTTAAAATTTGTATATTGTGTGATTGTGTGTTTGTAATATTTTTCAAATATGTCTCTTAATGCAGGTAGAAAATTTTCAATATCACAAAAACTATTTTTGGAATGGTACTGAAATAAAAGTATGGCATGGAAAGGTGGAAGGTCTCTCTGTATACTTCTTGGAACCTCAAAATGAGTAAGAATTTTGGCTCTTTAACTTTAAAGTTGTTAGGAAACACTTACTTATAACCAATGTTTACTCTTTTAGAAGAAATACTAGTAAATAGAAACTAATTTTGTTCGTTCTTTCTCTATTTATTTTAACCTTTATTCTTGTATTTATGAAAAATATTAAGAAAAAAACATAATAGGAGGTTAACAATTTTTTTGGATAGAAAATTGTTATTATAATTTAGGGTTTACTATTTTTGTAATTTTCAATCATTTATTTTCTTTAGAGAATGAATGTAACTATATTTTTATTTAGAATTAAATGATAGACATTAAATTCCTATTTAAATTTCCCAGTATCCACTACTTTGTTTTGTTTATTAATAATTGTTGATTGTATAATGTTTGAATTGAGCACTCAAATTATATCCACTTTGTGCTTGTTTGTAGTATTTATGGTTTAGAGTTTATGATACTTAATAATTATGTTTTTTTCACTTTTATTTACTTTTCATTATCATTGCTAATAAGATGACTTGAAAACATTTTACTATTTATTAAATTGAATTATGTTTAGCAATAATTATATTTTTTTCTACAGATTTTTTCGTGTTGGTCGTGTCTATGGTTGTGCGAATGATGCCGAAAGATTTGGTTTCTTTTGTCATGCAGCTCTTGAATATCTATTTCAAAATGGATTTCATCCAGTAAGATCTATCATTCAAGTAGTAATTGTATTGTCATTTTTATAATCTTCGTTTTACACTTTCTCTGTTGATGTGAGAGTTATATATTATTTTTACAACCATGATGTGACTTGTCTATAAAAATGTAGTTTAAAGTGCAATATCTCTATTTATGTATTTGAATTTAACATGATAGAGTATTAATGTGACATTTTAAAAAAAAATATTACAATCTATAAATTTTGTAGACATTTATAATCCCTTCTAATGAATGAGTGGAAGACACAGACAGACAGAGAGAGAGAGAGAGAGAGAGAGAGAGAGAGAGAGAGAGAGAGAGAGAGAGAGAGAGAGAGAGAGAGAGAGAGAGAGAGAGAGAGAGAGAGAGAGAGAAGGAAAAGGAAGAAAAGGAGGGTGTA
>Ga0123342_1003525_pt1 | contig 25030 bp, 12 predicted proteins | sample Turbeawhitnodule_FD_89960 | JGI IMG/M metagenome (GOLD analysis project Ga0123342, IMG submission 89960) | Root nodule microbial communities of legume samples collected from Mexico - Turtle bean Mexico white nodule | ecosystem: Host-associated > Plants > Roots > Nodule | place: Mexico: Nepantla... | reverse complement strand
TACCCCCACCATCCGGTGTTCAGCCGAGGCCGAGGGCCGAAGGAGAAGCAGGAGGACGAAGAGAACCTCAGTTCACTACCCAGTCACCTGACCGACCGAAGGAAGGAGAAGAAGACTTCAACAATTCTCTAGGTCCCATCTCCCTAGCAGGAACAAAACCCAAACTTATTGAGTAGAAAGTTAAATTTTGCTTTCTCCAATACTTTTATAAAGATTTTTGTCAATTAAAGATTAGCAAAAACATGTCACGTACAAATAATCTCTTTAGTCAATGTATTTTAAGCAAAATGTCAATCAACTTTTTATCTATTTTCATCTAAAATCTAGATCTTTAGCAATATACCACACTCATTGATTATCAATCCAACTTCATAGTCTTTGGGTCATATGTGATAGTGAATTGGGTGATAGTCATCTAAAAGGTCAAATTAGACTCTTCTCACAACCCAAAGATCCAATTCTCATTTTGTTCCTTAGAAAGTGTTTTACTTTTCTCCTACTAAAAAATTCAACAACTCATATTTTGATTAGGTATTATTAAACAATAGAATATAAAACATTATTATACTTGTAAGATGAAAATATTTCATTTATAGTAGATTATGTAAGGTAAATGTGTTTCGTTTAATAAATTATATAACACTTTGCAATCTTATTTCCATTTGATAAATAATGTTTTGCCCAGACTAAAACTAACACTGTACTTCATGAAAACACTTGTTTAGGATCTTAGAGTTTGTCCTCTAATTGCAAACCTCTTAACTCTTTTAGGATGAGAAGCAAATGTCATTAGGCACGATATTAGTATTATGTTTGTTTATTATATGTTACCATCTTTAACATATACCATTTAAATGAGAAAGAATTTTTTAACAACGTGACCAAATTTGAAATAATTTATGTAAAAAAAACCTTCATGCACCGAGAAAAGTTTACATAATTTTAAAACTATATTAATTTAAATTTTATTCTTCTAAAATATGTTTTGTGAAATATAATAATTACAAAAGAATATTTTTCTAACAAATTAATTCTGAATTAAATAATTATCATTTATTTAAAATCAATTTTAAACATAAATTCAGTTAACCTATAGTATATTAATGTATATCTAACATTATTTTAAATAATATAAAATAATTTTTCAAAATAAAATTTAAAATGGAAAAAAATTATTATATACTTAGACATGTCACTTTTATCTTAAATTTTTATTTTTCCAAGAATAAATAACACTAAATAAAGAATTTAATAAAATTAATTAAATAGATATGTATATATTATAACTTTAATTGTTTCACATTTTATTTGTTTAATACATTTAATAAGATTTATAAGTAAACAAAATGTATTCTATTAATACTAAATCCATCCATTAAATAGTATATTTAATGAGAATTTTTTTTAATAATGTGATCAAATTTATTCTACATGCATACTTGGTTAAAAATGTTAATAAATATTAATTTGAAATTTTAATTTAAACATAATAGCAAATTTTATTTGAACGGTTATATGTGTCACCATTAATGTTACATATGAGTCAATATATCATTGCATCATCTTTCAGTAATCATCTCTTTCATTAAAGACACAAAGGGAAAAACTAAATAAATAAATAAACACCTCTTGTTTCCATCTTCCTCTTTGTGCTTCCTCCTCTGCGTCATCTTCTAGTAATCATCTATTTCCTTTACATAAAAGAGCCAAAGGGAAAAACTAAATAAATAAATAAACACCTCTTGTTTCCATCTTCCTCTTTGTGCTTCCTCCTCTACATCTTTTTTACCCCTCTGGATTAATGACTCCAAAAAACATGTGAACAAAACATAAACATGTAAATAAGCTTAAATTCCTATCCAAATCTTTGCAAATCCTAGAGAGAAAATTGTAAGGAATATTCTAGTGTTGTAAGAATGTTATATCCTACATGTCAAAACATTTATCTCTTTTTAGTTTTAAAGGTTTAAAAAAATTATCTTCGAAGACGGAAAAAAAATGGTGAATAGTTAATGTTTATAAAACAATCATTTTAGTAATCTTGATAAGAAAACAAAGAAGAACATTTGAGTCCTATAAAAAGAAAAAAAAGAAAATGAATTTAGGGGGAAAATACCGAAGAAAGAAGCAAAGATGTCATGTGGACATTTGAAACGCATAAAACAAAAAATGTGATTAGTTTTATAGTGTCTTATGAAAAAGAAATTGAGAAACTTACTCCTTTGAGACTAGAGGAAACAAAGTGAGGAGAATTAGAGAAGAAAGTGTGTTGGAGGAAGAGTCACTCGTCCCAATTCAACCAAGGGACCAAACTTCATATCTTTGATGACGACAACAATTTTCCTCTAGATTAATCCAATACAACTATGCATTTTATGTCAAACTATTAATAATAAAAAACAAATTAATTGAAGATTGGTAAAAAAAGAAAAAGAAAGAACTGTTTTGCCATCATTGCGGACACTTTTTGCTTACTCTTGAATTTTAGGTTTTCGAATATACACTCACTGGTTGGGTGTTGCGGTGGTGAAGTCACCCACAAATACAAAAGACAAAAGTCTTACGAGAAAGGCCAAACGATACGAATTCATGTACCACTGCAAAGTAATTTTTTTGTGAGTTTGCAATATGGTGAGTTTTGAGTTCTCCTATTGTTGCCATAGTCATGAGTTGATTTTGAACTCTATATATAAAAACACAATGCATGTAAAGAAGATGGAACAATTGGAACAAAACCAACAAAAATAGAAAATAAAAATAAAAATGAGAATACGTATCTACAAAAAAGAGATAAAAAAAGAGAAAAGAAAAGAGAAAAGAAAAAAAGTAAAGATGGAAGCGTGTGTCTCCAATATAGAGAAAATGATATGAGTGAAGGGAGTGAAACTTGAGATAAGTTAATAGTCTAACCAATAAGTTTAAGGAACGACAATTGAGAGAAAGAAGTGAAAAATTTTTTATAGACAGGGAAGTGAGAAGTTTTTAAGAAAGTTAGGTTTGATTTTTTAGATAATAGAATTAACAAAATAAAAGTGAATACCAAAAAAGGTAAATGACGGAAATGTCCAAGATAATAATAAAATGACAAAAAACTTTTATTATATATTTCTAAAATAACAAAATAAAATATTAGTATAAGGATAAAATGAGAAAGTAAATGTGTATACAACAAAATCATCTTTATATATATATATAGATTACTAACAGAAATTATTTAAGATACTTAAAAAAATTTTAATCTCTAAAATAATATTTAATTTAATCAATATATTGACTGATTATTTTTTATCTCTAAACTTAGCTTCTATTTAATGATTTTCTTATAGTGCAAATCAATCACTTAAATAATTTATTAAACTATGTTATAATCGATTAAAAATAACACAACAAAAAATACACTCAAAATAATCTATTAAGGCAAATACTAATCGATTAAACTACAACAATATGCAAAAATCTACACAAAAAAATCAGTTAAATATCAAAATAACATATTAAAATACACTTGAAACATTTTCAAACAATGCATTTGACACATCTAGATAGTTTATTAATTTTTCTACAATCTTTAAACATCTAAGAATACATCCATTAAATCAAACAACAATTTTATAAATTAAAGAACATTTTCACTTGGATAATTTTCAGGAGTTTCTTGATTTCAAACTTCTTTTACTACACGTACACCAATTTTTCTGAAATAACAAATAACATTTATTCCCTGCATGACCCTTTTTTGTACAATAAAAAAAAATCATTCCCATATATTTGAAAATTAAAGGTGGCGTTCAAATTATACTTCCCAATTATTAATCTTTTAACTTCACCTTCAAAAATAGCGGAATCATAAAAGTAAATTTAAATCTAAAAATAAAACAAAATTACAATGAGTATTTAGACATTAATAATTGACTTTATGATATGAGTATTCAGACATTCATAATTATCTCACAACGAATTATTGATTCTTTAAATAAATAAATAAAAACAATAATTCACTCTATCATATAAACAACGAACTTGCAATTTATTTTGTACCAAAAAACTGACATTTTCTTTTTTTACCGAAATCTTATCTCGTCAATTTTCTCCATTAAAAAAATTATGTAAATATAATAAAAAATATTTAAAATATACCTCTTTGATTTGTAATGAGCCAGCCCAAGGAGAGACTGTTAATTTAAACGGAGTAAGTAATCACCAAGTGCCACGAAATAGTTAAATAATGACGAAGTTATCTACAAAAAATAGCCTAAAATGCATTCGAAAATTGATCATTATCGTAAACAACAATACTCTAATCTGAAAACGATTGATGATTACAAAGATTAGCTAGCAGTGAATTTAAATAAACGCGTAATAGTCTCTCTATTAGTTGTTTCCAACACTAAATCCTAACTAAAGCAAATGCATGATTCTTTGTCTTCATCTCTCTTATCATAGCATGAAAACAAATCTTAAATATATCATTCATATTATTACAAGCATAAACTTGATTGTTTTTTAAATGATGAACCATGTATTATTGAATTAAATATAAAATTATATTAAACATTTAAAAAGATAGAAAGTAGAGGGAAAGAGAGAGGAAGAAGGGTGGGTAATGGGGGTGGGTGCAATGCTTATATATAGCCTTTTGTTAGCCATTAGGTTTCACAAACTGATACACACAAAATGGGTTCTTCTTTGTGGACTGTGTGTCTGATATTTGCATCACTGACCTCTGCAGCAGTTTGTGCCAACCCTCGGAAGCCAGTGGATGTGGACTTTGGGCGAAACTATGTTCCTACATGGGCTTTTGATCACATCAAATACTTCAATGGTGGTTCTGATATTCAGCTTCATCTTGACAAGTACACTGGTAAGCATAGTTTGGCCAAAATACTCAACTTTGACTTTCATAACTAAATTTCAAGATAACAACTTTGTATTTTTAAACACTATATTTCAGTTATTTTAAATGTGAGATTTGAATCATATAACAACTTTCCAACAACGTTGTACAGGTACTGGATTTCAGTCAAAGGGATCATATTTGTTTGGTCATTTCAGCATGAACATAAAGATGGTTCCTGGAGATTCAGCTGGCACAGTCACTGCTTTCTATGTAGGAGCAAAATGAAAAAAAGCGTTTGATTTACTTCTTAATTTACTTACTTTGCTTGGAGATTCTGTAGTTTGTGTGGAGTATGCATGTGAATGTGACCTTTGTTATGGTTGGAACCTACAGTTATCTTCTCAAAACGCGGAGCACGATGAGATAGACTTTGAGTTCTTGGGTAACAGAACAGGACAACCTTACATTTTGCAAACAAATGTGTTCACTGGAGGGAAGGGTGACAGAGAGCAAAGAATCTATCTCTGGTTTGACCCCACCAAAGACTTCCACAGATACTCTATTCTCTGGAACTTGTATCAGATTGTGTAAGCACTTCACTCTTCGAAACCCTTTTCACTTCTCCCCATTTCTTGGAAATCTCTTACAACAGAAAGTAATTTTTGATGAGATGAGATAGTTTAAATCTAGTTCCAAAGGTGTTAAATACGAAATAAAGCATGTTAAAAGAGTTGTATTGTAAGATGGTTGATGAGAAAGATTGAAATGTGGGGGTGTGCAGGTTCTTTGTGGACGATGTGCCAATCAGGGTGTTCAAGAACAGCAAGGACTTGGGAGTGAAATTTCCATTCGACCAACCTATGAAGATATACAACAGTTTGTGGAATGCTGATGACTGGGCAACAAGGGGTGGTTTGGAGAAAACAGATTGGTCCAAAGCTCCATTCATAGCAGCCTACAAGGGGTTCCACATTGATGGGTGTGAGGCCTCAGTGAACGCCAAGTTCTGCGACACACAGGGCAAGAGATGGTGGGACCAACCAGAGTTCCGTGACCTTGACGCCGCACAATGGCGAAGACTCAAATGGGTGCGTCAGAAATTCACCATCTACAACTACTGCACTGACAGAAAACGCTACCCTCAACTTTCCCCTGAGTGCAGAAGAGACCGTGACATTTAAATATTTATTATTCACACACTTCTTCCTACTGTTACCATTTAATTTTACCACCCACATTGTTCTCCCTTCCATCTACAATTTTATATCACGTCAAATCTATTCTCTTGGCAGTTGCCACTTTTTTTATTTATGAATTGAAACTTTGATTCAGTTAAAAAAATGAAAAAAAAGAACTTTTTAATGTACATGTTTATCCATTCGAGTTGAGCCACACGTTACTGGTTTTATCATTGTTCTTGCTTTATTCTATTGGTTCTTGGTGATAATAATGACATCCGTTGCAGAGCCAGTTGTATTTTGTAGAGATCTGTGTTCTTTATGTTTTCTAGGTGAATCATAGATCTGCGTTATGATCCTCTGCTTCCGTAAACGTTAAAGTAAAAGTGGTGCTATTCAATATTTTGTTGCGGAAAAGATACTGTACCCGTTAACGTGGCACCACTCGGCTCTCCCCATGTGAACCCCATATGAGAACTGTTGCAGTAAATTATTTATATCTTTTTAATCTCTCATTACAATATTCAATAAAAAAAATCTTAAATCAGTGATTTTCGTTTAGAATACATTATTAATGTTTTAAATGAAGATTCTTCATGCTTTTTGATAAATATATTTTAATGAGTTCATCTTAAAATTATTATTTTTACAATTGTTATGAATCGGTTTACGTTAATGTTAACTCTTTAAAGTTTGTCTATGAAAAAATTACCACTCTCTCTCGTTTCTTAAAACGAGAGGAAAATCAATTCAAAAGGTGTTTCATTTTAATTCAAACACTTCCAATATAATCAAACAAATTAATAGAAAAAATTAATTTAATTAAAAGTATTACTAATATGTTAAATTAACCGTCCACTTTTAAAATTTCTTTTATTATTCATTAAGACAAAATATAAACACTCATAATATTTAATAAAAACAAATTTAAAATTATATAAAAATTATTATATTATTTATAAAAAGTCTAATACTTTCTAAGGCTGTGCATCACGATATTTAACGTGACATGTGCATTTTTAATGGTATAGTAAAGCATGAGCTAGAACAGATAAAATTAAGATTTTAAATTGTGATTGTAGCTTAACTTTAAATATTTTAACACAGGAAACATTATCGACAAAGATGGTCGGTAAGATGGTCGGTGTAGTTGTAACTGCTACAGGACATAGTTTTATAATTAAAAAAAAAAATGTTACAAGTTACATAGTCATGCAATTCTAAAAACAGTTAAATATGTTTTTTCAGGTAGAAATTGATTTTTTTTCTTGTCTAAATTTTAGATTTTTGACTATTATAGTAACGAAGCTATTACATGTGAAATATAAGATGAAATAATATTTAAAAAAATTCATGTTTTGTCTAAAGAAATTACAACATGTTTTGTCTAAAGAAATTAGAACTTGTGTCCAGTGACTGTTTTAACCTTTGTCGTAATGATGACAAAGGGGGCGTTATATCTGGCAACTTATTTTATATAGATATATCTGATAATTACGTGTGTCAAAAGTTAAATAGTAAAATATGAAAATAAAAATGATTTATTTTTGAAATATTTGAATCGAAACGATAAAAAAGGAAATATTGATATTAAGATTGTAGTTAGAGAAAAAAATGAAATAAAAGGAGGTAATTGCGGAGTTATGTTTGGAAGTTAGATTCGCGGACATGGATGTGGGGTGATGGAGTTGTCTGCCACCTATAATATTTGATGGTGAAAATTGAAACGTGGTGGACCATGTCTCCCTCCACAGTCTACGCGCCCATAACTTTTTGACCTTTCAACAAAAAGGTTCACACAGTAAACAAAAATAACCAAAACTTCTGCACCTACCATGCCTTCAATTTACAATTCTTAAGGCCTTCATCACATTTCTTTATCAATCTTCTGTATTATGGAAATTTTCATCATAATTTCAAAACTCTATCTCTAGTATACACCTTTCTGTGTGGCTTACTTTAGACTTTTTTTTTATTAGCTATAGAACTAGTATGGGTCCAATTTTTTTTATGTCGACTTTTAAGTAGTATTTTTTATATTGACTATTTGATGTAGTAACATTTCCTTAAATTGAATGTTTTATTTATTTATTTTCTACCTCAACTAACATAAACTAGGGTAGATTATGAGGTGTTTTATTCATATATTTTCAGAGTACAAGAGATATTAATTATTTTGTCAACTAATAACTATAACTGAACATTGTGTTGAAAATACAGATTAACAAACTATACTTATTTATTATTGATGTTGAGAAATTGATTTTTCAGGAAGTAAATTTTTCAATGTAAAATAATTATTTTTATTTTTTTCATTTATAAAGAAAATGGAAAAAATTAGTGGGAATTGAATTTCAACCAATTTAGTATATATCATGAAATCCTTAACCTGTTTAGTTTGTTTTTTATAAAAATTTTCATGGTAGACATCATTATGCAACTTGACATCTTAGTTAGGTTGACACTTCAAGCAACAACAATCATTTGTCATCACATGAAAAAAGTATTATTAAAAAAGAGAAAAAAAGAAAGAAAATACAAAAATATGGGGGATTAGACCAAAACCCATATGCTAACAAAATCGATACATAAGTAGACTATACCTATTCATAAATAATTATAAGAATAGACTAGATGGAAGCCTATTATACCAAAGAAAAGATTCTCTATGAATAAATCCTAAATTAGTCAACTTATCAGCACACACATTCCCTTCACGAAAAATATGAGTAACCCTAAACTTGATTTTCACACATTAATTAAGACAAGTATTCCATCGATTTCCAAGCATCCAAGAAACATTTGTCCTAGTAGTAAACGCAGCACAAACCAAAGCAGAATCACATTCCAACCAGATATTAGTAAGCCCCATCTTTTGAGCTTCCTCCATAACATGTATAACCCCATAAAACTCAGCAACCAAAGCAGTCTGAACTTCAAGAAACACAGAGAAAACTCCAATAAATTCCCCCATACTCCCACAAAAAATACATCCACAAGTAGCAAGACCAGGATATCCCCTAGCAGCCTCATCAATGTTAATTTTAACCTAGCCTGGTGAAGGAAACTCCCATTTCACAGGAAGAGGACGAAGAACTTTACTAGTACAAGTATTAATACCAAAAAACTTGATCACGTTGAAATCCAACATATCATTCTTCATAAAAGCTTTAGACGAGTTACCCACCAGACAAATTAAATCTTTAATAACCGAAATAGCCCAAGAAACCTCAATCTTATCCTAAAAACGAGCAAAATTCCTCATACACCATATTATCCAAATAGAAAAAGTTATCACAACAAGCTTAATCAATTTAACCAAAGGACTACCATCACTCTTAATAAAAGAAAGAAGATAATCCTTATTAGAGAAATGAGAAGCAGAAAAAATCTCCCAAACCTAACTCCAAATACCCAAAACATTAGAACATTCAAAAAATAAATGCGGAATAGATTCCTCATGCTTTTCACATAGCGTACACATAGAACAAATATACAAACCTTTATTCTGAATATGTTGATCTATAGGAAGGCGCCCATGAAAAACTTTCCAAAGTACAAGAGATTTGGTAGGCGGAATAAATGAAGACCAAATAAATTTACCCCAACCACGGGGAACTCCTGGTTTCAAGAAGAAAGTCCTAGCCGATTTAAGAGTGAAATGACCAGACTCATCTAGAATCCAATTAGGAATATCATGTTCCGTTCTGACCATGATATGACTAAAAAGATGAGGCATCTGCTGTAAAGACAATGGAATATTCCAATCACAATCTGTCCAAAACTGCAAGACTGTATCTAGAATGCTAGAACCATCAGATATCCCTGCATTATTTGCTAAAGAAGTAGTAGAACACCATTTATCATTCCTGAAATTAATAAAAGAACATGTACCAACAATCCAAGAAGTATAATCAAGTATAGTAGAATAAAACTGTTTAATTCCAGGTCAAAGAGATGAGGATCTATAAACTACTCTGAGCTCGTATTTTGATTTAAGAACCCTGACTTTCAAGAGCAAAGACCAAGGCCTATTGCTATAAACAAACTTCCAAGCGATAACACTCAATTAACTTAAGTTCTTGACCATTATATCTGACACTTGAACTATCTTCCTACTTAAGACATCTTCAACCAAATTCACCCTCTTGAATGATACATAAACTTGAAATTATAATCTTTCAAAACTTCATTGATCTCTTTTGTCGTATCTCAAGCTTCTTCCAATCAAACAAATACATAAGGTTCTTGCAACAATGAACATGTGAAACTCAATACCATAGAAATAGTGCCTCTAGATCTTCAAGATAACGCCACTACCATAATCTTTATGTCACGAGTAGTGTACTTTTCCCCATAGAATTTTAGGTTCCTTCAAACATAATCTATATCTCCCTTTCTGCTTGCATCCACACACAACTCAACCTATGATATGATATATTATACTTAAAATTTTTGTGTGTCAATAAGTATTAATACTAGTAAACCAATCAACCTGTCCAACAACTTTAGAAATTTTGACTCTTATCTATCCATCTAAGAAAAATCTCAATCATTGCAGTTTAGTTGTGTTAACAATATTACTATCCTAAAATACCCTTACATCGATATCATATAACAGTTAACTAGATTCACATAAATTTTGATCTTCATGAAAATCTAGGGACACTCTACTGAAACATTGCCTCTACTTTAGTTGGATCCACTAGATTCTTTGAGTTGATACGACATAACCTAAAATTCACATCTTCACCAATTAAAGCTCCCACTTATACTATATTTTTTTCAAGAATTCTATCATTTCCCTTCGATGTTCCGCATATGCCTTATGAGTACAAACTTGTTCAAAAAGAACGAAAGGTCATATTTATATAGTGCATGGGGCACTCGTCACTCCAAAAAATGTTATTGCATACTCCTAGTGGTCATATCTGGATCTATAAGTTTCCTTCTATACATTCATTCTTCACTTAAATTTGTGGATACCCGGATCTAATGTCTATTTTGGAAAACATTGATGTTTCATGCAACTTGATTTATCAAACTATATCATTTCGCAAAAATCTTGTTTAACTATTGACAATCTACACACAACCTAGATGACATAAATAAGGATGAGAAAGAGCTTGTTGAAGAAAGGGAAGAGGAGTAAACACAACAAGCATGAGAAAGAAGAATAAAAAATCAATTTCGGAGGCACACACTTTTTCTCATTGGTGATCCTTAACTTTTTCGATCTTCATCTCTGAATTGAAGCTCATCTTCAATAGCCCCCTGTCGAGGGCTAAGGGAAAGAGTTTACGATCCCCGGGAAAGAATTTAATTCCCACAAATGACACCAATGTAGTCTCACATCACTCAGGAGTCGAGGTTAAGGGAAATTTATATACTCCTTCCTCCTCCAACCCACTGAGGTGTCTTTTAAGGACAAAACCGTGACGGAGCACCAACCTCCAAAGCGGACAATACCTCGGATGCGGTGATTGACCCTAGTGATGTTATCTCTCGGACCTGAGTCAGAATATTGACACCATCTGTGGGCATGAAAATGTGTCCCAAGCTTTTCAGCTAGGGAGAATCCACTCCCCTTAGTCCTCGACTGGGGTCTTGTTCCGGTACCACTAATATAGTCTTACATCACTCAAGAGTCGAGGCTAAGGATAGTTTATATACTCATTCCTCCTCCAATCCATTGAGGTGCCTTTTAAGGACAAAACTGTAACGGAGCATTAACCTCCAAAGCAAATAGTACCTAAGATGCGGTGATTGAGTCTAGCGATGCTATTTCTCATACTTGAGGTCAGAATAGTTATTAAATTGTGTGGAGAATGATTGTGAAAGGATAATAATTGGAAGAGGATTATCAGGAAGACAATGCAGGGTGAGCCATGCGGGGTGGCCCACAACTTGCTACCAAAAAGTGTGAGGCGGGTTCACTAATTTAGCCCGCTGACCCGCTTAGGCCCGTCCCGCATAATTCATAGTCCGTGTGGACCAATAGCGGGGCAGGGCGGGTTGGCCAACATAAATTAAAAAAATAATTATTTTACTTTTTTGCAGTGTGACCTTTATTTTATTTTAAAAAAATTAATTTAATATACTAAAAAATGGAATATTTTATTTTAATCATCTAAAGGAGTTAATGTTAAGAGTGAGAGTGAATCTAGTTTTAAGTAAAAACTTATATTTAAAATTGGTTAATAAAAAAATAATATAAAGAAGAGATTTCAATAAGATACTCTTTAATAAATTAGTCATCTTCATTAAAATATTTTATAGCAAAACTTTGATAAGATATTCTGATATATTTATATACATATAGAAGAAAAATATATGCAAAACAAAATTTTAATTATTTTTAATAGCTTTCTATCAACCCTCATTCTTGAATTCATATTTTTATCTTAATTGAATGAATTGAAACATGGATAAAATTTTAATTTTTCAATAGAAGAAATATGTATTTTTATAATTAATAATTTTCTTTTTTTAAAAAAAAAATTTTCCTTATGCAAGCTACCTCTTATGTGCGGCGGGCCATTGAAATGAGTCCACATTCCTTGCACGGGACGGGCCAATCCGACCCGTATTTTACGGACCAAATGCGGAACGGGTCTATATGCGGTGGACCAGTCTGCATTGTCATCCATAAGGGTTGATCATAATGATGTTTAAATAATTATTTATAACTAAAACCTTTACATTATTAATTTTAGGTATAACTTTTAAATAATCTTTTTATAACAAATTTTTATTTTGAATTAAATTTTTCAGTTAAATAATAAAAATAAAAAACTTTTCTTTTAAATGAAAAAATATAAAATATTTTGGAATTGTAGAAGTATTTTTTACACAAAATTAATTAAAAAAAAATATTATATCTATTATTTAAACGAACTCTTCAGTTATATCTTAAAAAACTGAATTTTTTAATAAAACTAAATAATTTATGTATTGATATTATAAAAAAAATATAAATAATTATTTATAACCGACTCTTTAAATAACTATTTTCAATTATAATTAAAATAATTATTTATAACTAAATTGTTTTATATTGAATTAATTTTTCAGTTAAATTAGAAAAATAATTTTGAAATATAACTGTAAATGGTTGAGAGATGATAAAAATATCATGGGTTGGAGATCCCACATCGACTAAAGATTAGAGCCTTTCATTGTATATAAGTGGGTGCAAACCTCAACCCTATGAGCCGGTTTTATGGGGTTGAGTTAGGCTTAAAGTCCACTTTGTAATATCATGTTAAATAAATCTGAGAGAAAAAACAATCAAACTTTTATTTTAAATTAAGTTTTCAGTTAAATAATAAAAATAATTTATATATATATATATGTGTGTTAAGTATTTATGCAAGATTTACTCTCTGCTAAAATAAGGTATTAAATATAAATGTATATATTAATAAGAGTAGGATATTATTACATTTGGCATATGATTAGTCTGGAATGAGTAAAATCACATTACTGTTTAATATAAAGCTCTCCCAATTAATTTTCTTTTATGAATTGCATTTTGGTCTTTGTAATTTAATGTATAGATAATTTTACCCTTATAGTTTTAGTTGTTGAATTTTAGTTTGTAAATTTAAAAAATATACAATTTTAGTTTGGATAGGTATAATATGAGGTTCAAACACTTCTTCTTAAATGACGTATCTGTGTTGGACACACGTATCCGTGTTGACACTCGTACGACATTCGTATGACACTCGTAGGATACTTATCGGTGAAGTGTTTAATTCAAAAAAATATTTGTTGGATTTTTGAACATTTTTAGCACGGTTCTAACACAATTTTAAAAGGTATAAATACAATAACTTTCTGAAAACTCAAATTTATTGTATAAATTTTTATTATGATTATAAAAATAAGAACAAATTCTTTTGAACCAGTCATGAAAAATATCTTCCTGCTCCCAAAAGAATTTGGAACATACTTTTGCACATAAATATTTATTTTCAATTTATATAATTCAAAATTATATAATATATAAATCCGTCTCCCCGTATCCTACATTTTAGAGATTATACGTATCTCTGTGTCTGTATCCGTGTCGTGTCAGTGTCCGTATCCGTATCCGTGCTACATATACATTGTTCGATTTTAGTCTACATATTTAAAAATTGAGTAATTTCAGTTTTATTTTTAACTTTTCGTCTTTTTTTTAAAGATTTTGGTGTTGTGATAATCCAATTAGCTAATTTCTTTCAAGGTGGATGCCACTATATATGATTTTACTTTGTTTTTCAATGTACTTCATAATTTACTTACATTAGTTTATTTAATAGTTCATATTCAATAATTTAACTTAAAAAAAATAAAATAGTTAATATAAGTCATAGATGTTAACATATATTTTATCACTTCATGGCATCTTTGGAAAAAATGGTAGAACTAAAATTACCTATTTTTATAAATGTATGGATGAAAATTAAGTAATGAAAATTTTAAAACCAAAATTGTCGATTTTTCTAGAATATATGAATAAAATCAAAGTATTAAAACTTAAGAAGACTAAAAACTTGCCCACACGAGGAATTAAAAAGTAGAATGAAGTCATAAAGTTGAACATTTTAACTACCTATTTTTATAGCATCTCTCTATGAACCATTTATAATTTTTATTTTTATTTTTGCATAGAAAAAGAATGTAAAAATATAAAATGTTTATCACAAACATTAAGATTCGAAGGTAAGAATTTTATTGCACAATGAGAAGGGAGAGAAAATTGATGGTTGTGTTTCTCAGTAGTTGTTTAGAAGGAATGAAGCAACAAAAGTGTTGTAGTAGTAGTAGTAAGCATACAAAATTACAATGGCATGGTACATGATTAATTACCAATGAGCTTTTGATCACTTCCATTTGTTGGCAACAATGTCAGCCAAATCCACAACCCTTTGGGAGTAACCCCACTCGTTGTCATACCATGCAATCACCTTCACCATGTCATCTCCCATCACCATGGTCAACGAGGAGTCAACGGTTGAGGACACATCAGTGCACCTGAAGTCAACAGACACAAGAGGCTCATCACAGACTGAGAGGATTCCCTTCAGCTCCTTCTCTGCACTCTCTCTGAATGCTGCATTCACTTCTTCTGCAAAGGTCTTCTTTGAGACCTGAACAACAAGGTCTACTACTGAGACATTTGGGGTTGGCACACGCAGTGCAATGCCATTCAGTTTGCCTTTCAGGGTTGGCAGCACAAGGGCCACTGCCTTTGCTGCTCCTGTTGAAGTGGGGACAATGTTCAGAGCTGCTGCCCTAGCACGCCTTAGGTCACGGTGGCTAGCATCAAGAAGCCTCTGGTCACCAGTGTACGAGTGAGTGGTAGTCATTGTGCCCTTGATGATACCTGCCATGGATTGTCAGTCTCCATTGCCATCTTTTAAAACATCTAAAACTTCACTTTAGTCTCTAATATTCTATGCATAACCATTTTTATTCCATATATATATATATATATGAACTTGGAGCTACAATTCTAACCACATACATATATAACATATAAAACATGTAGACCTTCACTTTATTCTCTAATATAGCATGCGAAGTCATTCTAATATAAAGAAATGATGTTTAAGACAACTATATAATCGACTTGGTTATAAAGTATTATTATTAGAGAAAGTAAACGTTGTAATTGTAAATAAAAAGAGAGAAAGATGTACAAAATAGTGGTTATCAAATTATTGCAAATTTATTGGAGTGTGAAGATATAATTATTTTCTGCTAAAACCAGGATATTTTTCTATTGAGAATAAAGACTAATGTTGACTTTATGTCAAGAGATCTTATTCTTGAAAATAAACTTTGATTGTGTCCTTATCAATATCACATCATGTTGATTCATTTTAGTTCTTAATTGCATTAAATATTTGTTTTAATCTATGGTTTTAAAAAATGTAATTCATGTTAGTTCTATTTTGTTTCGTTTTCCACCTGTTACAATAATGACTAAAACCTGAGTGATGGATGAGTTATTGAAGTGAGAGTTTAGTTGTTTTGTTTTGAAAGACGTTTCAATGTGATGGATGAGGAATGAATTTGACAGAAAAAGTGATGACAAGGCACATTACCGAATTTCTGGTCAAGGACCTTGACAAAGGGTGCAAGGCAGTTAGTGGTGCAAGAGGCATTGCTGATGATTGGTTCATCTCCACTGTAATCATATTCATTGACACCAACCACATAGGTGGGGATGTCTCCTTTACCAGGTGCTGTGATGAGCACCTTCTTAGCTCCTGCTACAATGTGTTTCCCAGCTCCTTCTCTGTCTACAAACACCCCAGTTCCTTCAATCACCAAGTCTATCCCCAACTCCCTGCAATTAAAGCACACAGTCACCTTCATGAACTGTCACTCTCTTCTCCATACAAAAATTTCATCAAGATTTTACTAAACTAGGAGCATGTTTGGATACAAACCAGAAACAACTTCTCTACTTGAAATATAGTTTTTTTTACCTAAGAGAAACTTTGGAAAGTACTTCTAACTTTGTATGCAAACAGACTCTAATTGTATGAAACTGAAGAAGAATCTTACTTCCAAGGAAGGTTGGCAGGGTTTCGATCAGAGACAACTTTGATTTCTTTTCCATCAACTGAGATGATATCACTCCCTACAGGCTTGACAACAGCATCGAAGGTTCCAAGGATGGAATCATATTTGAGGAGGTGAGAGGCTTGTTTCACACCACCAGTGTCATTGATGGCAATCACATCAAGAGGGGACTCTTTACGACCGTGCCAGCATCTCAAGAAGTTCCTTCCAATCCTTCCAAATCCGTTTATGGCAACCTTCAGTTTTGCTTCTACTACAACCTTCTTGTATCCTCCACTGTTTCCAACCTTCAAAAAGTACACATACGTGCAACATTGTTAAACACATCACACATCTTTTCTTTTCTAATTAACTCTTTGATATCATCATGCATAATTAACAATTCACTGGTTCACACTGGGGTTTCCTTTCCTTGTTTATTTCTATATTCAAATGCTGAAAGGCATAGTTCAAACTCTTCTAATTCAAACCAAGAACTCGTACAGAATGATGATCACGAATTGAGTGTGTGCTTTTGGTTCAGACACATTATTAATGTGGTATAAAAACTGCTAGAAAAGATAAATTATTAACTGAAGGACTTCTGCATGTACCATCTGAAAAATTTGGTCTATTACATAGTTCTGGAAGAATATCTATATGATAATTTCTTGTATACGGTTGTATATCTATATTCACTTACCTAGTACTTTTACTTTACAAGAACATTAGACATTCATTAATGGAGTAAGGAACTTACTGCAGAGGTCTGGAAGGCAATGACAGAATTGAAATCCTCTGAGGTTTTTCTGGAAAAGGGAAGGTAGCTTGATGAGCTGCGAAGGCCAGAGAAGTCAGAGAAGCCTTTCCCATTTGCCTGAATAGAGCAAGGAATTAAAAACTATTATAAAAAAACAACCTTAGCTTTGCAGAATATGGCAGAATAAGTAACAGAACTTTGTTTCTAAGGATGCATGAAAAATTGTTGAACCTGAAGAGCTGGTTTGGCTACAGAGAGAGTAGCCGAAGCCATGTTTGAGCTCTGAATATTGTGGAGCAGAAGTGAAGCAGTAGAGTAGAGCCTTGTGTGAGAAAGTAGATTGAGGTTCCATGTTGTTATGTGTCTTAAAGTTTAATAGGGAAGCAAGAGGAGGCAACGTGGATGTGTGGCTGTGACTCATGAGCCTAAGTGAGGATCAGATTATGGATAGCCTCTCATACAATGAATGGTTGTGATTGGTGCTTTATTTTTCTGTCTCTCTAATTTTTCTACTATATATTGATGGTTGGATCTGAACCTTTGAGTCCAAAGTGGACCAGCTTATGGGCTTTCAACTTACATCAGTGGACAATAAAATTCACTCAAATTCTACACTTTTGAAACAAAAACATTTATTTTTCAGAGTACAAAACCTTCAAAGGAAAATATCAAGGTTGAGTTTTGTGGGCAACAAGAAACACCCACACACAGAAACGAATGGATAAATGAAGTTTATGGCCATTCTTTCACTTGGCTTCATCTGCTTTGCTCGCATTTTAGATCCAACTTGGTGATTCTACGGTTGCAGATTAAAATAGTGTAATTCGTGGAGTCTAGTTTGATTGTTAGTCCAACAATCCATGAGACGTTAATTATTGGAGCAATTTGTTTCTTCTTTTTGTAACAATTTGTTTATTTTCTCAAAAGTTCTCACTTGTTCCTCACTCCATAGTTTCATTTAATGTAGAAGTAATGGTGTTCTAAAATCTTTCACAAACCTTCTATCTAAACTATTCAACCCAAAAACTCCTTACTATTATTAGACTATTAGATGATCAGGTTAATCTCAATAGTCAACTTAATAAGAGTCTAGTCTTCACTAACTAGCATAGTCTTGATAAAACGCCTTATAGTTTTGATAATAACAAATGATATCAATATTTTTATGAATTAATATCTTTATTTTGGTGTTAATAAGATCAAGCTATCAACCATTAAGAAAAAACAGTTAGTCATTAATTGAGAGAAGCACTAGCCAAACAAAGTAACATGAACTACAATTGGTGAAGTGAGTAAGTGTACAAAAATTTTGTAGAATATTCCATATCGACTAGAGATAAGGACATTTCATAATATTAGTTGCAAGCTAAGAGTTTGAATGTTATTATTTTTGAATGTATATTCATATTCATAGACTATTTACAACCTAAGTAAGGAAAGAAATAATAGGTAATTAAAGTTATTCAAATTAAATCTCTAAAAGATACCAAATTTGTCCTAATAAATAGAAAACATAATTTGCATTAATTATGGAATAATTATCTCCTAATTATGTTACACAACACTCACCTTAAAGTTGGTAAATGTGTATCTATCATTCCTAGCTTGCAAGTAAGATATTTGAACTGTTATGTGGGAAGTCCCTTTGTGAACGTATTTGTCAATTGTAGTCTTGAAGGAATGTACTCGATGGCTATAAGACCATTATCCAATTTCTCTTTAATGAAATGTCAGTTTATCTCTATGTGTTTTGTTCTCTCTACAATCTCCCAAGTCTCATTCCTTTCTAATGCACCCATTTCTTCATTCATGGCTCCAACCCAATTCTCATATTTTAAGACTTATTGTACATATATAGGGATTTAGATAGAATCAATGGTTGAAAGAAAACTCTGGTGTTGCATATAAAGTTTTTTTTAACATAAATTGATATATAGGATATTTGGCACAATGTATTTTTTTCTCTCTTAAGGAAATAGGTAAATTATCTAGGTTAGGTTCAAAAGCGGTATTTAAGGTGTCTTTAAGAGTCTCACAAGTATGAGTTCTTACCTCTAGTTCGGACAATTGAAGTTGTTGTTTGACCATGATGAGTTCTTGTTGCCTTTGCTTATATTGTTTTCCAAAATATTTGTCCTCATTATTCCCCTTTGGCAATAATGTTGGTGTAGGGTCTTTGTCATCCTCAATAAGATTGAAATCCTGCAACAAAGGAAAATGTGACAACTCAAGGACCTCAGTTTCTTGAATATTTTCCCTCTGAAGCTGAGAACTAGGAAAAAATGACTCAGTTTCATGAAAAGGTTGTCCTTGGAGACATAGTGATGAAACCATGAATGACTCACTACCATTTGAGCTAGCCGAACATTACATGAGGATGACCGAGAGCAAGAAACAAGATTCAAGGCTAGTTTAGACATCTTAGATGGCCAGTAACTTAGGCCCAACCATTCCTTAGTGGATCATCAAAAGCAGAACACCAGAGTAAGATCTAGAATACCAATTGTTCTTTCTTTTAGTCTTTTTGTTAGATAGGGTTTAATTGTAATAAATTGGGCTCTCATTGGCCCAAGAAGAATAATATAGCATAGGCTTCTCGAAACGCTAATTAGAGGGCGCACCAAGTCACACTTCCTACATTAAGCACATGCTTAAATGTGTAAAGTGTGATTCCTTTTATATCCATGATTAGTGACGCCTTTTTAGGGAGTTAATTAGGCTTAGTTTTAATTTCAAATTTCCCTCCCTTTGACTATAAATAGGTGGTCACCCCCTCTTGTATTTCATACCTTAGTTTGAGTAAAGAACCTCTGCTTATGTGAGAACTTGATGGTTCATTTTCTTCTGTGAGTCTTATCTTGTGAAGCTTTCCAAGTAGAGACTCCTTGCTTCACTTATATTGGAATCACCTCTCCAGTGGTGTGTGTTAGAATATATGGCTTAAAAACAAGAGGATGATGAATTGTTTTTCAAGAGATTTTCGCAATTTTCACAATTGTTTAAGTCATATTGAAAATTTCACAAAAATCAACTAATTGAAATCACTATTCAATCGATTGTAAAAGGAGAAACAAACATAAAAACATAATATAAACCGGTTGCTATGTTTATTTATCCGATTGAATTACTATCCAGAAACCAGAAAACAACAGAACAGTCAAATGATAGAGATAAAGAGAATCACACAAAATATTTATACCGGTTCACTCTTATCCAAGAGTTACATCCAGTCCTTAGTGAACACTTTGAGATTTCACTAAACACATAATCAAAGATTACACAAGAACTACACATAAGAGCTTTGTTTCTTGAACCCTTTAAGAAAAACAAAGTCTCACAAACACAACAGAAAAACCAAAAATCCTATCTAGATTTGCTTAAGAATAAAATACAAGTAAGAATGAAACGAAAGCACCTAAGTCTTTTACAAAAAATGAAAACAACAAATTACAAACTCAGGAAAAAAAATTCTTCACACACCATAATGATCCAAGATGAAAATAATCTCCAAGAACTCAAAAACTCTTTTGCAATCTTTTTTCTTTTAAGAAATTTGTTACTTTTAAAATGTTCAGAAAACACCTTTATATAGACTTTAATGATTTTCGAAACAGTTTTTCCAATTAATGAAAATAGTTAAGTCAATAAAAATCAGTTTGAAAAACATAACAAAAATCTGTTAAAAATATTTAATTGATTATCTGAAATAACTAACTGTTTCCATTCAATAAAATAAATCAACTTAAAACACTCGATTTATTTATTAAAATAAATGGTTGATTTCATTAAAAAAAAAGGAAAAAACATTTAATATTGAAGTCTTAAGGTCAAGAATAAAAACATTTGACTTTTGAATCATTAAAAAGATTTTAGTATTTTCAATCAGTTGATACGATAAATCAACTTGTTAAAATACTTTACTAAATAAAGACACAAGGCTTCAATTTAAGTGATTTTAACTAAAACCTGAATCAACTAATTTAAAAACATAATAGGTTTTTAAAACGTTTTCTTGGAGATGTCTTGAATCAAAATACTTAGTGAAAGAAATACAACAAAATCTACCCAAACACACACGTCCATAACTTTGCAGACTTTAAGGTTGAGCTTTGAGCACATCAAATCCATCCACTTTAGTTAACAGTGTGAACCACCTCCTCTCTCATCTTCATCCATCTCAGTTAAGGGTGGGCAAAAAATCCACTTAGACTAATCTGATCCAGTTTTTCCACTACTTTGATCCATTTTTAATCTGTTTATTTAAATATAGTTTTTATTTTAATCCAAATTTTATAATTTTTCCAAATCAGATATCCATTATATTTATACAAATTTTAAAAAATAGAAAATTAAAATTTCCAATCCAAAAAATCATATATCCATTCCGCTCTGCATCTGAAAACTCTGAAGCTCTCTTTCTCTGCACCTCCGCAAAATGCAATGAAGCACTCTCTCTCCACCACCTATGTCTCTCTCTCCACTGCCTCTGATTCAGCCCACAGCCTTCGACTCTCTCTCCATCGCCTCGACAAATCGATTCCACCGCCTCCGATTCCCTCCACGACCTTCGACTCTCTAATACCTAGTGTGAGTGTGGTCTTTCTCTGTGCCTTGATACTCCATGCTTCTAACTGGAGTTATTTTTTCTCTCACAGAATCCTAATTTTTTTATGTGTTACCATCTTCAAGATGAAGAATACCTTGCTCTGTTAAAAATTTGCAAGCTTATTTATTCTGCACAGGCCTCTTCTATACACTTGTTAATTATTTTTTCTATTCATGTATTTTCTTTAATTATTTTTTCTCTCTTTTGGAAACATGGAACTTGCTAATGTCAACATTTTGTTGGTTATATTTGAAACTTGTGTTAGGTGACTTATAAACAATTCTCCTCTAGGATAATTCAAACATATAAACGTGAAATAAAACGGTGAAGAATTTGTTGTTTCTATTTGTATTAAATGCAAATTGTAGACCTGTCACTGCTTGCATAAGTTACTGACTCAAATTCCTAATCTTTTGTCCATGCTCAAATTTTTCTCTGTAATGTGCTACTGCTAAACATTGATGATTGGGATTGGTTGATTCTATTGGTTAATGATTTATGTTTCCATCTATTTCAGCAGCACACTGTGCTTGCTTCAGTGAGAACAATGACTGTAGATCAGGTTTTTTGTGGATAGAGTTCCTGTGAGGGTGTTCACGAAAAATGGAGAAGCAAACAATTTCTTTTGAGTCTCTCTTTTTTACCTCATAATTTTTTAGTTACCATCAGAATAATGTGCATTTTTGTATTTGTAAGCTTTTAAAGTTTGTCAATTTTATATTCAAAAATTTATTCATGCTTTGAGGAGAAGTAAAGAGGTATTATTAAATTGTAATTTTATTATATTTTCTTGATATTTATATAATATTAAGTCTTTTGTTTCATATTTTTATATTAATATTATGTTAGCTTTTAAAAAAATTATAAATTTAGATTTAAAATTAAGTTAATTTTTTTTTTATAAAAATATCGATTTGGATTGAATTTGGATTTATAGAAATCTGAATTGGTTTTATAAAATTCCAAATTGGTTTTATAAAAAATATGGATTTGGATTTAAAATCCAATCCAAATATTTGGATTTGGATTATGTAAAAATCCAAATTAGTTTTATAAAAAATATGGATTTGGATTTAAAATCCATTTTAAATATTTAGATTTTGATTGAATTTTTCAAAATCAAATCATGACCACCCTTAATCTTCTGAATCTTAGTCCTCATTACTCTTCTAATTTTAGTTTTGTTGTTAGTAATTGTTACTTGTCTTTACTTGTTTTCTTCTTTCAAATTTTGCATTATATCTTCTTCTAGTTGCGTGTGTATTTTCTCCTTTCCTCTTTGAAGAGAACCTTTACACTTATTTAACCATTTGATTAAGCTCGTGCCCACTGGTGATCCTCACTAAGTTGTCACCATAATTGTAAATCCCATCTCTAATTCAAGTGAAACTTATAAACAATGTGTGTAATCCTAAATTCAACTCATAATGTGGTATTTAGGGAGCATGGTTTATTTGAAATTTAATTTGAGTTGATGTGTTTATCCAATCTGTTTATGTTTCACTTCTACACAATTCAATTCGGAAAATCTGTTTATGTTTCACTTGTACACAATTCAATTCGGAAAATTGCTTGGTTATTTCCATATGATGTCTTTTAAATGTCTATAGCATATGTTGCTTGAGTCATATGTTCTTTAAATGTTCTAGGACTTTTTCCTAATCGACTAACTTGATTTTAATTGTGAATAATTTAAAACAAATAGAAGGTGTCCTAGTTAGGAGTTGATTTAAGTCCGAACATAGAACATAAGTGTTCGCATGACTTGAATCCAAATCAAATTAACTCTAAAGTTTGAAAGGTGAATCTAAAATGTGCATGAGATGATTTTGAGATTTGAATCAATGAGAACAACGAACGAATTAAAAATATATATATGTATTCACAGATTCAAACTAAATTTTGATCATAGAAAAGGATTCTTGATGTGTGGCAAATTGTGCTAATAATTTGTGGAGTTTTACCCTTCTATCTTTGGTTATATCTATTGCTTCATAGTTAAATCTAAGTTGGTTTTCTTTGAGTTTTGAAAGTGTTTTGTTGTTTGTCTTCCTTAAGTTTTGTCTCCATCTTATTTCCACTTTGGTTTAACTTTCTTTTCTTTATACTTTTCTTGCTTGTTTATAACTTTCTAAATTTTGTTGGAGTAGGATCCATTGAATTCCTTAGGTGAATAGAAGATTTGTTTCCTATTTCATTTAGAGAATTTCTCAAGATTTGAACTCACCAATACTACAAAATGGTTTTTTATTATGGTTTTCTCAAGATTTGAACTCACCAATACTACAAAATGGTTTTTTATGACGGTTCTATAAGACTTTTTATGATGATTCTATAGGTGACATAAATACAGTGATATAGAAACTTTACACTTTCACAGTAAGTCGCTTTTTATAACAAGTATTTCTAGAACCCACATAAAAAGTATGACTTACTATGCACCATAACCGTCATAATAAGTCAAATTTTTATGTTAGTTATTGCAATAACCGTTATAGTAAATCATATTTTTTATGTTAGTTATTGCAATAACCATTATAGTAAATCATATTTTTTATGTTAGTTATTGCAATAATCGTCATAGTAGGTAAGTATTTTTTTTAAACATATAATTTATTTTCAGGTTTTCTTCATTCATTAATATTATTATCCACTTACATATAACAATATACAATTTCTTGATAAACTAATTCATTGATAAACTAATTTATTTTAATTCAAAGCTCCTTCATCTTCTAAGGTAGGGACAAACATGGTTTTTTCTGTTTTGAGGCTTGTAATGAGGGTTAAAAATAAGAAACAGGCTATAGGCTCAAAGGGCTAACAAATGGATTATCATAAAGGTAGGCTAATATGGCTAGTAGGTTAATTTAAACAAAGAATGCCTCTATCATATCAGTTCATGCACGTAAATCACAATTGTAAAACAAAGAATCAAGAGTATAAGCAAACATGAGTGAAAAACACTAAAAAGAGTATTAAATGATATATCAATTAAGGCTCAAAACTCACTAGGGACATTCTATCAAAAGATTCAACCCAAAATTTCTCATAACCAACTTATTTATCAATTTTTAAGAAAATCC
>Ga0123342_1003524_pt1 | contig 25037 bp, 29 predicted proteins | sample Turbeawhitnodule_FD_89960 | JGI IMG/M metagenome (GOLD analysis project Ga0123342, IMG submission 89960) | Root nodule microbial communities of legume samples collected from Mexico - Turtle bean Mexico white nodule | ecosystem: Host-associated > Plants > Roots > Nodule | place: Mexico: Nepantla... | reverse complement strand
TTTCACAACTTCAAAGTGACTTCCGGATTGTTTAATCCATAAGTCAAATTAAAACAGCAAATTGCATTCTGGATTACATAATCCATAAGTCATATTTAAAGTTCTAAAATGACTTCCAGATTATGTAATCCATAGTTCATTTTGTATCGGATTACACAATTTGGAAAAGTGAGTATGTTTGTTCCGGATCCGGTTTACCTCCAGTTTAACTAATCCAGATCACTTTAATGTTGTCTTACGAATTGTAAAAACATTCCGGATTATAGGGGGGATAACATGAAGTTCATTGCACGGATTATACAATCCAGTGATCTAGCGGATTAACCCAATCCGGGGAAATAAGTGTTTAAAGCACCGAAGACTTACCTTACAATGACGAACTGAGAATACGAGTCGTGAAGACCACCCACCACAGCAACAACACCACCACCACGGTTACCACTGGCACTACCACCACAAGCACCACTATCACCACGACTACGGCAAGCCGCCAGCACCAAGCACCAAGCACCAAACACCAAGGACCAAACACCTTCGTTTTCACTATGCGAAGAAAGGTAAAACAAATTTTCTATTTTTATCTTTTTTTACTAAAAGACAATTTTGAAATTTTAAAAGTGTATGGAGGTGGCTGAAGAAGGGATGGAGGTGCAGGAAGAAGCACTCTGACAAAAATCTTGAACCAGCCCAATGGATATGAGAGTTTGACTCTCTTCCAAATTTATGCTCTCATTTAACAACTGTTTTTATTACCTTTTATTTAATAATTTAATTTATATTGAAATTTAATAACTTAATTTAATATTTATTATTATATAATTGTTAAATAAATATAAGAGAAAATATGGAGTGTCAAAGTAGTTTTTTTCTTTTTCGGAAAAAAAACTGAAAATTTGTTTTTGATTTATCTGTGTGATTTGTCTCTCATTAGTTTTGTGCTTTCATTCCACGTACTTATTTTTAGTGAGTTAAAATTGTATGCATTATCATCATTTTCGTTTAACTACCCATCTAGACTTTAGTTACAAATATTTTCAAATATCAAAATGTTATAAGCTAAGAAATACAAATTTTTTATTCAAGTCCCAATATATATCGGAGTTTTATTTTGAGTACTAAATAATTTTATTTTCTCAAATATCTAATAGGTTTAATTTTCTTAAAGAAAATTTTCATTTATATTTTATTGTTATTATAAAATATTTTCAAATTCTCTTTTGATCTCTCAACTTCTGTTTTAATCATAAGAACTTTCAGTTTTATTTTAGCAATCATGTAATAAATATTAATTTTTAATATTTTAGATTACATGACACGTGTTTCAGTTTAATAGGATAGTATAATAGATGAAAGTATAATCAGATACTTAAACAAATAATTAAAACAACAGAAACCTTTGCAACCACTATTTTTCTGTTATCTTTTTCAACTACTAAAATTTAAGTAACTTAAGTATGTTAACAGATATGAAAGTATATAGTGATTATTATAAATATGATGAGTGTTTGAAATGACAGTTACAGAAAGTGGTGATAGAGTTATTGGGAATGGAGAGAGGGGAAATGTTGATGTTTGTGGTGGTGACATTTATGTTTTGTTCTGTTGGTGATTCTTAGGTTGTTGAAGAATGTTGAAAGCCAACATGGTAGAAATCTTCTTAGCAATGGCCTTGGTGCCACTCCTCCAATGGGGTATGGCATCTATCATTTATCTGTATATGTCAATTATTTCAAGTTCTGTAATCACTTCCTGCAATTATCACATCACAACACAAACAATAAATCACTTTTTGATTCATGCATCAAAACATTTATGATACAGGTGGAATAGCTGGAATCATTTCCACGAACATATTAATGAGACAATCATCAGAGAAGCAGGTATTAACCATTTATATTATTTGTTATATGTATGAACACTCTCTCAATAAAGCATGTTACTTTCAGGTACCATAACTACAAACATTGGTGTTGTTGATCTGGGACAAATTAAGAACAAAAAAGATAATATTTTAAAGAAAGGATTTTTAGTGGAATGAGTCATAATTTTTTTATTTTCATCTGTACTCCTTTTTACTAAAAACACTGAAGAATTGTGGTAAAATGTAGCATGCATGGATATAAGATACATGATTGTTCTGTTTATCTAGTATATTCAATTCAACATCACAGTCTAATTGCAAAAATATTCATACTTTTACAGCTGATGCTCTTGTTTCTTCTGGTCTTTCTGAGCTTGGATACACTTATGTTAACATAGGTACATGAGAAAACAACTTTTTTTTTCCAGTGTTGAAAGTTTATTTTTATTTTTCATTGCAAAATGACATAAGAACTGCAAGTAACCTTGATCCACAATTCTTGGCAGATGATGGCTGGGGTGAAATGAGTCGAGATCTCGATGTATGAATTGTATTGTTCTTGTATGTTTTGTTTCTGCATCTCTTGAAACCAAGTTAAAATTATTTCATTGAAATTATTAAAGCATTTGATCCAAAATGTATGTGACAGGGTAATTTGGTAGCTGATAAAACAAAATTTCCTTCTGGTATCAAAGCTCTAGCAGATTATGTTCATGAGAATGGTCGGAAGCTTGGCATTTATTCAGATGCAGGGTACAAGATATAACCAAAACACATGTTTCTCTTAATAAAAAAAAATACATGTTCTTCAACTCTTTCAAATTTTAGGTTTATGCAGAACTATCTGATTGAGTGTATTTTGCAGGTATTATACTTGTGCAAAACGTATGCCTGGTTCACTTGGTTATGAAGAGCAAGATGCCAAGACTTTTGCATCATGGGTGCATATATATATGGCACTTCTTATTTACTAAATGAGGAATGCCAACAACATTTTTTCAACACTTTTCTTAACAATTTTGCTATTACTAGCTAAATTTAATTAGAAATTACAAAATTTGGTATGTTCTACTGTTCATTTAACGATTCCCCTCTTGATTTAGAGGCAAAGGCAAGACTTTCTAAAATTTGTAATTTTTTTCAATTTCAGTTAGCAGTAAAGAGTGTTAGAAAGTATGCTGCTAGCATTCCTCTATTTAATTTGCTTGACTCTATCATGTTAGTTGCAACTGAACAAACTGGTATCATTATCATTGTTTTTTCTTGCAGGGTGTTGATTATCTCAAGTATGATAATTGTAACAATGGTGGAATAAAGCCTCTTGATAGGTAGCAAAAGCTAGTTACAGTTTCATGGCATTGTTATGGTTATTTTCCAATTCTGTCTTGGTATTTAAAAGTGAAAATTGTTGTCTTCTTTTGTTATACATAGATATCCTATTATGACTCGAGCTTTGATGAAGGCAGGCCGTCCAATCTACTTCTCAATATGTGAATGGTAGTTTCTTTTATTTTTAGAATGTTGATTGTCTTCAAATTTTTCCCTCTAATTGCATGTTCTTTGGCCATAGGGGAGACATGCACCCTGCATTATGGGGTTATCCAGTGGGAAATAGCTGGAGAACTACTGATGACATTACTGATAACTGGGAAAGGTAAAATCAAAGCATAAGAAATTCTAACAAAGTTTGGTTTATGCTTTAGTGGTTGTAGAAAATATCTGTAAAATGATTCACTTTTTGGCAGAATGCTTTCAAGGATAGACACCAATGATGTTTATGCTGATTTTGCAAAACCTGGTGGTTGGAATGGTATGAATTTCACTAATGACTCATGTGAGTTTCTCTTTTATGTTCATCTGACATTCTAAACAATCCTTAAAATCAATAGATCCTGACATGCTGGAGGTAGGAAATGGAGGGATTAAGAAACATGAATACATTGTTCACTTCAGTTTATGGGCCATTTCCAAGGTACCATCCATCTCAAATCTCATGCTGCTAGTATCTAACTTCTATGAAGACATATATATATACTTTGGATTAAATTGTCTATGAACTGACATTGCAAATAGTGTGTATAATTACATTGTCTTCTAACTAAAAATAGATATAAGTTTCTTGAATCCCTTAAGAACTATTGACACTATAGAGATATTACATATTGCAGGCTCCTCTTCTTGTTGGCTGTGATCCTGGAAATATGACAGATGACACTCTAGAGATACTATCAAATGCAGAGGTTATTGCTGTTAACCAAGGTGAAGAGATACTAAAAATTTACACTTGAAAATGTTCAAGAACTCTAACAATCACCCGTGATAGCTCCACAAAACCACCTCTTTACTCAACAACACCACTTCACGAACAAGCTCACATGCATGCATCACCATTGTGCATTTTCACATGAATCTTTGCATGCAATGTAAAGTGAAAGATAAGTTCATTGTGCATTTTCACATGAATCCTTGCATGCAATGTAAAGTGAAACCTAAGTTCTTATTTTCACTCCACCCTGCCCGTGAACAGTACTCATCCGAATGTAAACATATTACTCATCAGAATGTAAACATATTACTCATCAGAATGCAAACATAGTGGAAAGAATTATGATCAAGAAAGCTGACTCGTGAGAATATATGAGAAAAAGATAAAATGCTAGCTGAGTCACAGAAATGTGAATCTTTTTATATTGTAAATCATAAATAGATACAGACTGCAAAATTGAATCTTCCTTTTGCAAAGTAGTGATATCATGCACAGTATTCATATTTGGTAGATATAATTTATATTGTAAATGATAAACAGATACTGACTGCAAAATTAAATCTTCCTTTTGCAAAGTAGTGATATCATGCACAATATTCATATTTGGCCATCTACCGGAAGAGTCTGGAGGCTGATCTCTTAAATACTTTTCCTTCAAGTTTTAGTCGTCTATACGCTTCTCGCAGATGACAAGGCCGAATTGGTCCAGATTCCTTCCTTTCTTTCATAACTATTCTAGCTGCAAAAAATACTACAATTGATTAATATAAACAATTGGAATTATGCAAAATCTGTGCATATCCTTGAAATTATTACTGTGATATTTGTTTGCATTTTGCAATAATTTTAGAAGGAAGTGCTCAAACTTACAAAGGAAAACTAGCCTTACCTGTTTCAACAACTTCACCAACAAACATTTTTGCAATGCCTGATACTACAATCGTAATTGGCACTGAAATCTTCTGGGTCCCAGTGATGCTAGCCAATAACTGATAGAGGGAGGGAGGGAGAGGAGAAAATTTCATAAAATATTGTTATATAAATTACTAGTTCAAATTTGGATATAAAGAATGATAATTCGTAAAAACAACTGCAAAATTATGAGTTAAATCCAAAAGAAGCAGCATGCACACACCAAGCTAATAACCCAGGAGAAAATGCAAAAGGTTACCTCAATCAGCTAAAAATTGGACAAAGTCCAACTGTAAGGTGGTGGTGGTATAATTTAATCCTCTACGAGTCTTGACATTAAAATTATTTTTTCATCAATCAAGAAATAAACCATTCTACTCGTCTAATCCATAAAGCTTCAATTCTGACAGATGATCAATTTCATTAAATACAGCAGCTTATTGATCTCTCTATGATTGTTTGATGCAATGACATTGATAACATATCTGTGATGCCCTTATTCTTTTTTCTCCATCATATTTTACTTACACCTATTAACTTCCCGGGTAAAATTTCCTTAACATCAACAAGCCACCAATCCAAAACCATACTTGTTTTTATTTCCATAAATTACACAGTCCTGAGATTTCATCAAATCTACCCTCTGCCTTTTTAATCCCTACCCTACACTAACTCCTCTTGTATATAAATGTTTAAAATACATTACAGTTACTTCCTCTAACAATACCAATAAAACACATTACACAGAGCAACCCTGTACGGAAGAAACAACAAACGTCAAAAACACATCATCCATACAATACTCAGGAAACACATTACATGGTGCAACTCTGTAATAAAGATCACTAAGTAACAATTACCCCATGCAACACTGTAAGAAAGGTTACTGTAAACATTAAAAAAAAACAGAGGGGTCATGTACAATTTCAAACAAGAAATATCGGGAGTGTCATTGTAATTTTCTCATGTTTCAATCTCCTATCAAAACAAATGAAATCCAAATCCAAAAGCACGTTAACAGTATAAATCAGTATAACGTGTTTTACCCAACACAAAAACCATTAAAGTTGCTTCAACTCGAAATTAATCCATGTCACAGTTCCTTAAAGCAAAGTCAAACAAGGGAACATTTTCCTCTAATCACATTAACTGGATTAAATCAAACATGTGAATATACAGCTAAAGTGACAAATAAAAAATGTGAATATATACCTAAAATCACATTAACTGGTATTTCAACGTGATTTTAAATGATACAAGGTGAATACAAACATGCATCTTGAGAAAGTGTTAAATTTGGCAAAGCAAAGCAATGAAACCCAACTGGGATAATATAAGAAGAGAAGAAGACACACCCTTTTCATGTTAGCTCTCTGAAACCCAGCCCTCCGAAAGGACTCGTATCTACTCATCTGCTCATTGCTGAATTGCGACAAAATTGCCCTGAAAAAGAAAAGGGATGAAATTGGTAAATAAGGTAAAAAAAGGTAACGAATTTGAATTGAAGTGAAGTGAGTTACGAACTGCATCTTGGCCATTTTGTGAGGGTCGCCGGTGGAAGGGAGCTTGGAAAGCTCAACGTCCATGTTGTCTTCTTCTTCCTCCTCTTCATCGTCCTTGTCCTTGTCTTTGTCTTTGTTCTTGACGACCGCACTCGCCTTCTGTGGAGGCCCTGGATTGAGGGGTAGAAGAGAAGGAGAAGGAATAGGGTTTTGATTATGATTATGGTTATGGCTATGGTTATGGATTGAATCTGCCTCTGTCTCCGTCGGAGATTCAGGCGGTGATTCCTCGAACGCTGCTTCGAACGGATCCTTCGATTGCTTCATTCCGGAACACGCTTGTTTGGATCAGTGAGAGAACTTTTTCAGATATTGGATTTGGATTTAGAGTGATTTAAGAGTTATAAGAAGATTTTTTTTTTAAATATGTAAAATATAAGTTACAAATTTATTATTTCTCTAAAATGTATTTAAACAATAAAATATGAGATATTTTTTTTATAAATTTTAGTTAATTAAAATTTAATAAATATTTATAAAATATATTTTTAAAAAATCAAATCAAATCAAATAAAAATTAAAAAAATAATTTTATTATTTAATAAATTTATTTTAATTATTATTAAGTATGTAATTTATATTTATTATTATTATTTTAGTTACTATCATTATTTATAATTTTATTACCTTTTTTTTTTTATATATATATATATAGACAGTTACAACCATCTCTTTTTTTTCAACATATTTTCTCCACTAGTTCATGAAAGATAAAAATACATTTTTGAGAAAAATATTGTAAGGAGATTTCTATTTTACTTTTATCAATACAACTCATTTTACAATCTTTTATAATTACAATCATAACAATTAATAAAAAAAATTATTTTAGAATAATTATTATAATATCTAATTTTTTAATTTATTATTATCACTAAAAAAATGGATACAGAAACTCGTGTGTTTCCATTGGTATTGTGAAAAACATTTTACTTTGTCAATACTACCAACATAATTTGTGTATGTTTCACGAAGATTAAATAGCAACAGTAACTTGTGAAAATATATAATCACTCAAATCAATATTCTGTAAAGCATAAAGCACACATATATTTACAGTGAAAATAAATACAATGACAATGTCACGGGAAAACATGCAGAATACACACTGCCACTGGTTCTGAAGAGAGAAGGGAAGAACACAGGTTCTACAAATTGACATACAACAACAATTACGGTTGAAATTGAGGAACTCCATCAGTAATCGCAGCAATCTTCTTCTCCAGCTCTGGCTTGTTGGCTCCTACAAGTTTGTCAAACTCTTTTCCATCTTTAAAAAAGAAGAAAGTTGGTGTGGCTTTGATGTCCAAGGAAGTGCTGAAGTCCTGCAAAATACAACAAAACCATGTTTATTGCTGTCACACAAGGAGAAGACAATAATTTAGTCCCATAACATCCAACAAATTTTCATCCTTGATCATTGGTTTCCGTATAAAGAGTTCTCTGTTGCCTAGAGTGCTGTGTGTGGAAGTAATAAATTGATCAATGGAGGAACTTCACTTCCAAATAAATAACATATGCAACTTCTCTACTTACTGCCAGTTCATCCACGTCGACTAATAAGAACATGATAGACGAGTGTTTCTCGGACAAGTCGCAGTAATATGGAGCAATCATCTTACAAGGACCACACCATGTTGCACTGAAATTTGCAATAACCTGTTAAACATGAAGCTTTAGAATTAACTGTTGCACCCAAAGGAAAATTGTCCTACACAAAGTTCAAGTGTAAACAAGTAAAACTTACAATTTTACTATCCCTACTTGCTTGTTTCAAATGTTGGTCCCAAGATTCTTTGGTAGTAATAAGTTGCACATTCCCAGAAGCAAAATCCACATGATGATCAGAATCACCATCGTCAGTATTATTTTCCTGCAAACATTAGAAACATGAAACTACAGTCAGTCTAAGAATTAATGAAAGACATGAGCTGGTATATACAAAATTGTTTTAGAAGCATTGAGGTGCTATGAGGCTTGCAGAACTATTAAAGAAATAAAATATTTTCCCTTCCACAACACTTCCTCCAATTATAGGCTTCTACCAAATAGCTTAAGCTCCTAGCAAAGTAGGTCTTCTACAGAGTATTAGAGCCTCTAATCAAATGGACAAAAGTTCAAACCTTGTCACCTCCATTCTTCTACATTACATGAATATCACTAGTATAAGAACAGCACAAACTTAAACTACAATGGGATTTTACATGAAAAGGTGTGCTAGAATCTAAAACCATTCAGGGACTTCAACCTAATAGCTTTAACTTTGTTGGTCTTTGACAAGATGTAACAAAATTCTCTTTCAATTGAACATGTTCTTTTTTATCCAATTGTTGCTTGTTACCTAATGTTAATACCATTTTTATTCTTGTATCTATCCGTATTCACAAGTTATGTCAATTCGACATAGATTGACCAGATAAACAACAAATTTATGACTTCACTGTGAGGAACTTTGGTTATGTTATATCAATTGGAGTTGTGTTGACGTACTATCAATGGTTCTTAGACTGTCTGAAGATGCAACAATTTAGGTCTGCAAGTGGCAAGAAAACAACTCTGTTTTTGTCCCAGAAAAAAATAATCCATAGAAAAATAGCACCAGTAAAAGTTGCAACAGCAAGGCTTCCTTACACTACTATCCTCATAAGTCATAAACTACACCAGAGGGGAGAAAAATTGCTACAGACACATTCAAAATTATGACCTACGCAGTTTTAAGATAACAGTTTATCAGAGAACATCAGGAAAACATTGGGCTTTCAAGTTCATGAGAAGAAATAACTAAAAAATTTCAATTGAAGCATCCAAATATTCTCACCCTATGCAAACAATTGCCCATGTAATTGTTTCAAAGCCACGACACTGCAAATCTTCAATAAAAGGACCCTGCAAACAGAATTTCGGCACAACAAATCTCTCAAAAATCCATAAAACTCGAAGAAAGAACAACAAACAACAGGGAAGTCAGAGACTGAAGAAGGGGATTAGTATGGCAATCACAGGAGAGTAAGAATTCCAATAAAAAGAATGAAGGTAGACAGCATGAGAATTGCAAAGCCTAGTTAGACACGATTTTCCTACTTAGATTTCTAAAAACTGTTCCAAGTTTTCATTACCAAAATGCAAAGTAAGGAAATTAAATGATATGACAGGGGTGGTGGTGATGGTGATGACGATGCAAGTGGGGTCCCATCATTCATTCAGAAAACTCATTTAGAAGATAAAAACACAAGATTTATTGCCTCTAATAGCACAAGTTCTATATCTGGGATTTAAAGCTGCCAACTTTCCATCCATTCACAACAGAAAAAGAAACCCATGAAAAAACAACCAAAACTGAAGGGAGAAATTGTGAAATTGGATTAGGAATCAGATTGAAAGAAACCCCAAAAGTTCAATATCAGAGGAAAAAAAGAAATGAAAATAAAAAACAGACCTTTGGGGGAAAAAACCTAGTTTGCAGATTCGGGGCAAAAAAGGAACCGCTCCTTGAATTGAATCCGTGATTTGGGACAGTGAGTTGAGGAATATAGCTAAGAGAAGATAAAGCGTTTGGATGGTGGCCAGGTTAATAAATAAATGTCTTTTTGGTTCCCAACACAGAAGATTTGTATTTGGTGTTCAGACATGGTTATTTTATTTACAGCAGTTAATTAATAATTGATAAGTAATATAATACCTACTAATCAATTCATTGAATAAAGAATGAAGACAAAGACTTTGAAAAGTTAAGAAATTCACATTTCTCAGGTGTGAAATGGAAGTTATTAATGATAAAAACCAGATGCTTCCTTAAAGAGAAGTGAAGGAAAATGGAATGTGGAATATGAAATATGAATGCGGTGATTCAATTTTGACCTCTGACCTTTGAAGACGAATCAGTACCAAGTTTTCCAGGTTATCCATAATCATAACTGTCTATTGTCCTTTCTTTTATTATTGTCTTTTTTCTCTTTTTCAAGAGTTAATTAAATCATATTTTTTTTCAAAATATTTTTCCTTATATTTTTTTCAATTATATTTATATTTAAAAATTGAATGATTTAATATTTCAAAAATACATGGATTATTTTATTGAAAATAACTAATGTATTTAACTAAATATTTACTAAAAATTGGATCCCAAATAGATTATTTTTATCCCAAATATTAAATACAAAATACAAGTCTTGTGAGAGCTATTTTTGTTTGGATAGAGTGATGTGTGAGAAAAAAAAAGTGATTAAACGTTTATAATTTTCTTCTCAACAAAAAAAAATTAAAAATCTTCACTTTCTTCTTTTATTTAAAGGTTTCTTTTGAATTTTACAATATCATTTTTTTAATTATTTAATTCGAAGTCAAAAATGTTTTTGAGATCACAAAGTTTAAAAAGTTACTTTCTTACATAATTAAAAGTTTCTAAATTGTGTAATCTAGAAGATAATTTTTTACGTATGTATTATATCGTTTAAAAATATTTTTTATATAATTTTTTTTTATTATTCAATTTGTAAGTGTTCTAGCCAAGACAGATGACCCTTAGTTAGAGCATAAAAGATAACATTAAAACAATCTCTTTTTTTTGTCTCAATCGTGCTTTTAGGTACGCATCGTTTGCCTCTCTGGCTTGCTGCCTTAATCCATTGCATACTACTGAACTCTTTATTTGCATCCTCTACTATTGTACTTGTCCTTTCTCTCTTAATGGATTACAACTTCATTTACTCCTGGGCTAGACACGACATTTTTCGCGAATTCTCTATCTTTACCTCTTCCACCAAGATTGAAAACTTCCGTCATGCCCAAACCTTGAGTCGTTCTGGTCTTGAATCCCACATTCTCGTTGTTCCTAACATCCCTGATGAACCTGTTTGCAAAGACCGCCAGAACGAACAACCTTTCTGCTTCTTTTACGAAACTCTCTTTACTAAACTCAGCGTTCGTCTTCCACTATCATCCTTCGAAAAGGGTGTTTTGACTATCATGAACGTTGCTCCCGCTCAACTCCACCCCAATAGTTGGGCCTTCATCACGGTCTTCCAAATTCTCTACACTCACTTTGACATTACTCCTAGACCCGACATGTTGTTTTACTTTTTTGAATTCAAACCCTCCAAACGAACCTCCTGGGCTTCTCTCTATGGCGTCTCCGGCCGAGGTCTCTTATCACTATTTCAGTCTTCCTATAAAACATCTAAAGGAAAGTTTCTCAAAATTCAAACTGATTGTCTCGATTTTGACCTATTAACCAGTTTGCCTTTATATTGGTCTCCCCGACCCCAAAGCCAAACTCCCCGTTCTGTTGATGATTTAGAAAACAACGAATTAAATGGTTGCACAACACTTGACCAATTGGACACCATATTTGAAACCTCTGTACTCTTAAATCTCGAACCCTGACCTACCGATGTTAAAGTTTGCATTGGTGTTTTACTCCTTCACTACTTTTCCATTTATTCCTTCTTTGTATTTACAACTAACCATAATTTTCATGCATAAAACACCATGTCACTAAGCAGAGCTGACATGAGGCTTAGCCTAAAGAAGAAGGAAAAGGCCTCCTCCATCGCCCCTTCAGCTGATTCGGAGAAGACCGACACCCTTCCTCTGAAGCGAACAGGCATGGGGAATACACATACCAAGACCTCTCGACCGATACCTGAAACAAAACACTCTTCCCACCAACACTCGACCTCTGGCAGCCAATCATACCAGAGCAAAAATCCCCCCAGTACTGCCTTCATTCCCACACTGACCACTTGGACAGATTTCCTGCAACACTTGAACAACCTTGCTCGGTCACATGAAACTCAAGTCACCCTCTTTGACTCTCAAAGGAAACAACTTGAAGAAGATTTGGCCACAACACAAAAGAACGTTGCTCTTTTGGAAACTCAACTTCACGACAGTTCTCGGGATAGAGACGATCCCCACTTCAAACTGCAACAAACTTTGACTGAGATGTCTTTGAAACAAAAGGAGTTTGCTACCACTGAGAATCTTCTCCAAACCAAAGTGCAGACCCTTGACACCGCCCTTGAAGCTGCCAAAGATGAGATCGCTCGTGGCTTCGTGGATGGTTTTAGCGTCGCCTTGGAACAATTCCGAGCTCTCTATCCTGACCTCAACCAATCAGAATTCGACCCATTCAAAATTGTGGTGAATGGGAAGATAGTCTAGGAGTAACTATATTATAAGCATGTTATTTTCTGGTGAACTCCTTGTATTTATCTGCTTTTGCCAAACTCTATATGTGCATATTTATTCTACTATATTAAGCTTCATGTCATGTATGGTCTTCGTAACATATAAACTAATCAACCAACGACGTTAATACCACTTTTAGCTAAACTGAAAAAGGTTCGTTCCATGCAATACATGGTCTTCTTTATATTATTATTTTCAAAACAAAACGTCGTTGGTACCTCACACAGCTCACGGTGAGGAGATCACACTCCATGTCTTGCACGATCTTGTTAACAGATATTAAAAAACAAACAACGTCGGAATTTCCTTTAGTTGCACTAAGGAAATTATTCTCATGCTATGCATGGTCTTCTTAATTGTATAAATTTCTAGTCGACGTTGCTGGCACTCATTCAGTTAAAACTGACGAGATTACTCATCATGCTAAGCATGGACTTCTTAATTTTACAACTATTACATTGATTACTTTGGTAACTGTTCTTGCCGGTTGACGAGATTGCCTTCGTGCGTAGCTACGAACTGCGTAACAAGGACTCCTTAATTTGTCAGCTGCGAGAGCTTATATACCTTTCTGGTGCTTCTGCCACATGTTTCCCTCTGACATTAAGCCTATTTGTAGGTGCAGCCTTACAACACTGTAGCCCCTACCTTAGAGAAATCCCAGCGTGTAAAGCTTCCCCTCTCAGAGTGCATCCTGCGGGGGGTGACTGCTTGGGTGCCAACTCATGCACCCAGATCCTGGTCACTCGCCCTATGAGTGTCTCTACCTCCCCCACGTGCCATGCATGTAGATTACCTCCTGGGACGTGGCCCTCTCATGGGTCGTCTCTATCCCAGTGGTTCTCTAACGGTGGCGTGTACTGTCGCATCCCCACACCTCATGCACAGATACGCCGTGAGTTGAGTCTCTCCCTGCTAGGACTGAGGGTGTGGCTTGGAAACCACCTTTCTTGTCTATTACTACTCTTCAGGGTACCGAGGCCCGAGGCTTCCACTCCCCTACCGTGTCGCCCTCTCCACGGTTGTTCCTGCCCGTGGGTATCGGGGGGTGGCACCACTCAGATATGAGCACTTCTTGGTCCGAGACCGGTCAACGCCCGATACCTGATCAACCCCCTTTCTTACCTCATTGTGCCCCTGATGGGTCCCACCATGTGTTGACCATAGTCAACGCCCGGTACAGTAACTTTACTGGATTAGGTCATAGCAAGGTTGGCATCCTACCAAGCTACCTAATCCTTTGGCTATGTATTATCTCACATCTTATCACAATTAATCATATTGAAGAACGTATATGAGTCACCACTATTTTATCTCAAAACAAGAATATAATGTTGTTCATAATTCATGCTAATATAAACCATCAACACTTATTTCAAACAAAAATCAAAAGCTTGGCATACCCATGCCTTTATTTCATCATATCATAAGAACACACTAACTATAATAAAAACGAAGGCTAGTTATATTTCATGTCCTTGGTATTATCCCACCATCCAGAGTTTCCAAGCAGTATGCTCCTTTTCCCAGTACCTCTCGGACCCGATATGGTTCTGTCCATCTTGCCGCCAACTTACTATCCTTCTTATTTTCTCTTGCCTTCCTCAGCACCAAATCTCCTTTACGGAATCCCTTGTGATTAACTCGACTCAAGAACTTGGTTTCAATCATCCGTTTAGCGGCAACTTCTCTGATTCTGATTGTTTCTCTTAACTCATCAACCATATCGAGATGCAACAATCTTCCTACTTGTGACTCTGGCTCCCTAAAATCTTCCACTCTTCTTGAAGGCACACTCAATTCCACAGGTATCACTGCATTCGTCCCGTTCACCAAGCTAAACAAGATTTCTCTCATTGTTGATTGTACCGTAGTATGATAAGACCATACAATCTCTGGTAACAACTCTACCCATCGTGCCTTAGCATGTTCTACCTTCTTCTTTAATCCCTGCAAAATTATCTTGTTCACAGCTTCTACCTGCTCATTTGTTTGGGGATGTTCTACTGATGTGAATATCTGTTTGATTCCTATTTCCTTGCACATGTCCCGAACCCTGCTGCTCATAAACTAAGTGTTGTTGTTTGATACCAACTCCTTGGGCACACCAAACCTGCATATTATAGATTTCCAAATAAATTTCACCATTTTCTCAGTTGTTATTGTGGTTAATGGCTCTACTTCTATCCATTTCGTAAAATACTCGATGACGACCACAATAAATTTAAACTGCCCAACTGTGATTGGAAAGGGTCCTAAAATATCTATTCCCCACCTAAAGAAAGGCCATGGTGTTACCATTGAAAACAAATATTCTACTGGCTCCTGTATTAGATTGTCGTGTTGTTGACATTCATCACACTTTTTGACATATAACATGCAATCCTCTCATAGCATTGACCAAAAGAAACCTGCTCTCAATATCTTAATAGAGAGAGCTTGGCCACCGATGTGGCTCTCACACATCCCTTTATGAACTTCCTACACAATCCTTTCCTTTTGCGGACTCTCCACACATCTCAGTAAAGGCATCGAGTATCCTATACTGTACAATTTATCGTTAACCAGTACGTACCGACCCTTGTTCTTGCGCAATATTACCAATTCTTGCGCAATATTACCAATTCTTGCTTATCCATAAGTTCCTCCCCATCACACAACCATTTCTTATACATGTTCGTCCACCCCTCTTCTTTCCCTAGCTTTCCCGTCGTGACTTGCATTACGTCGTCCACCGAGACACTAGGAAACTCGAGATTTTCTTGAATCACCGACCTGTGATTGTCGGGCCTCTTGGTACTTGCTAGTTTTGACAGTAAATCTGCCCTTGCGTTCTGATCTTTAGGTACATATACCAATTCAAAATCCGCAAATTCTTTAGTCATCACACGTACCTGGGCCATATATTTTGTCAAATGCGGGTCCTTCGCTTGAAAGTTTCCAGCTACCTGCTCGGTTACCAGCTGTGAATCACTCCACACCATCAAACTTTTTACTCCCATGTGAACAGCTAACCGCATTCCTGCTAAGAGAGCCTCATACTCCGCTTGATTATTGTTGGCCTTAAAGGCAAATTTTACTGACTGCTCAACCAACACCCCATCTGAGTCCTCCAATATTACTCTTGCTCTGCTACCTTTAATATTTGATGCACCATCTACTGATAACATCCATTTATCATGTTTGTCTTGATGTTCATCTTCTGATGACGTTAACTCAGCCACGAAATTGGCCAACATTTGGGTCTGAACCAGACCCCTTAACTCATATATTAATCCATGTTCTGACAGTTCTATTACCCATTTCATCATTTTTTTTCGCTAAATCTATTTTTTGTAAAACTTGCTTAACAGGTAAATATGTTTTAACAATAACTTGGAAATTCTGAAAATAGTACCTTAATCTCCTGGCAGCTACAACGATCGCCAAAGCTACTTTCTTCAACTTCTGGTATCCCAGCTCCGCTCCTTGCAGCATTTTGCTAATAAAGTAGATCGTTCGTTGTTCCATCCCCGCCTCTTGCACTAGTACCGCACTGATCGCCTTGTCCGTCACACATAAATATAATAGGATCGACCTCCCTTCTGATGGCTTGATTAAAATTAATGGAGCTGCTAAGGTCTCGTTCAACTTTAAGAATGCCTGCTCACATTCCTTCGTCCATTGGAAATGGGTATTACTCTTTAAACACTGAGTAAAGGGGTATGCTTTATCACTAGCTTTTGAGAGAAATATGGATAACGAAGTTAAACGTCCCGTCAACTGTTGCACCTCCTTCACTAATTACGGACTTCGCATGTTGACGATTGTCGAACATTTCTCTGGATTCATTTCTATCCCTCTCTGAGTCAACATAAAACTCAAGAACTTGCCCGCCCTTACGCCAAAAACACATTTTTCCGGATTAAGCTTCAATTTATATTTATCCAATGCTTGGAACAACTCTTTTAAGTCTTCCACATGTGAAGCCTCATGCTTAGATTTGACCACCATATCATCTACGCATGCCTCCACATTTCTCCCAATTAAACCACTCAAAATACGATCCATTAATCGTTGATACGTGGCTCCTGTGTTTTTCAATCCAAAAGGCATGACTGTATAACAGAAATTTGACAAACTTCCCCTGAATGCAGTTTTCTATTCATCATTCGGGTGCATTTTGATTTGATTGTACCCCGAATAAGCATCCATGAAACTCAACAGCTCACACCCCGCCACCCCATCCACCAAGGAATCGATGTTCGGTAATGGGTATGCATCTTTTGGGCAGGCTTTATTTAAATCTGTAAAGTCTATACATATTCTGCATTTTCCATTAGACTTCTTAACCAACACCACAGTAGACAACCACGTGGGATACTGAATTTCCCTCACATGCCCCACCTTTCGCAGCTTTTCTACCTCCTGATTCACTACCTCCCTTCTTTCGCCTACCAATTTCCTCCTCTATTGCACCACTGGCTTCCTCCTATTGTCGACAAACAGTTTGTGGCATATGACATCAGGATTAATTCCTGGCATGTCGTCCACTGACCATGCAAAGGCTTCAAAGTTCTCCTACAAACATCTAACAATACCTTCCTCCAACTCTGGTTTCAAATTGCAACCTATTCTGATACCCTTCCCTTCCCTCAACATGATTATCTTCACATCCTCCATTGGTTGTGATTCTTCTGGCTCATAACATACTCTCGGATCTAATTCAGATTCCTTTCCTACTTTCCTTCCTCCTTCTCTATATATAAACATCTTTTATTCTTTAGACTTCCCTCATAACACTTTCTTGCTTCCCTTTGGTCCACCATTAACATTCCTACTGTACCGTTTTCACACAGATATTTCACCTTCATATGCATTGAAGATACTACAGCTCCCAGCTTGTTTATAGTTGGGCTACCTAACAAAATATTATAGGATGATGGCACATTAACAACTATATACCTGACATCGATAGTTCGTGCAAAATCACCCTCTCCAAAGGTTGTTCTGGTCTCCAAGAAACCTCATACCTGAATAGGTTCCTCTGAGAATCTCACTAACACTCCATCGAAAGGCTCCAACTCCTATATTGGGATACTCAAAACAAACGCATCCCAAAATAATACATCCGTCGAACTGCCCTGATAAAGCAAAACACGATAAACCCTCATACTTTTCATCACCAACGAAATTACTACCGGGTCGTTGTCATGGGGGAAGACATCGACTAGGTCCTCATTCGAGAAGGTTATACAAGGTTCCTCTTTCGAACGTTCCTCCAAAAGCATCACAACACGTGCATATTTTTTACGATTTGCACTGGATAAACCGTCACCAAAAAATCCACCGACGATGGTATGTAGCTCCCCCATCGTGGGTTGTTCATGACCGTTTGATCCTCCCCCCGAAAATCCTTCTCCCGATCTCCCTTTTTTCGGGTCCCGATCATCTTCACTCCTTGCTTTGAAAATCTGCAACGCTCCTTCTCTAATAAGCGCGTCGATTTGTTTTGCCAACGTCACACAATCCTCTGTATCATGCCCATTCGTTTTATGGAAATGACATCATGCATATCTACTAGGCCCCAAGTTTCGACTCGTTTTCTCTGGAAAGCGTAATAACCTTGTTGTGTTCACATCCTTGACAATCTCTATCTGAGAGACCATTAACCTTGACGACAACCACTCACTTCATCCTCTGAATGTATCCTGCCTTCCTGTCCAACCCTGTCGCCCTCCTCCCCATTCACTTCGCCCTCTTCCCTCATTGAATCTAAAACCCCCGTAAAGGCCTTCATACCTCTTTTCTTCCTTTCGGTTGACCCTAATGGGTCCCCCCTGTTATCAACTCCCTTTGCTTCTCCGCCTTCGTCCTTCTTTTCATCTTCCCTTTTCAGTAAACTCCTCTACTTTGATGTGTGAGATAGCTCTAACTTTCACTGCTTCCATGCTTTTTGGTCTTCTTTCTATCAAAGACTCGCCAAAAGTTCCCGCTCTCAGACCTCTCGTGAAAGCCTCCACAAACATTCTCTCATTAGGCTCCGGGATTTGTACCATTACTTCACTAAATCACTAAATCGACACAAGAACTGCTTTATGGATTCTTTCTTTGCTTGTTTTAACTTGAACAAATCTGCCAATCCCAAGGGTTTCACCTTATTGGCCGAAAAATGAGCCATGAATAATCTGGTGAATACTTCAAACGACATTACCGATCCTTCTGGCAAGCTGCTAAACCAATCCAACATCGTACCCACCAAAGTACCAGCAAACATCTTGCACTTTGTCGCCTCCGAACCCCCACAGATCAACATTTGGGTTCGGAAATTTTTTAAATGAACACCCGGATCTTGCTTTCCAACGAAAGTTCCCATTTTTGGAAAAACATAGCCCGCTGGGATTGGTTCTCTTAAGATTTCCTCCGTAAATGGTTGAAAATCTCGATCATCCTCGTTACCCTCCTCAAACCGACCCATCACGTGCTGATCCAATTGCAGCTCGAGCTCTTCATTCCTTCGCTGGAACTGATTTTAAATTTGTAATGATTCCTCCAACATCTCCCTCGCTCGCTCACCTTCCCACCTCATCTCCTTCTGAGCCCTTCTAAACTCCTTTGCTCGTTCTTCGTTTTGCTTTCTCATAACTTCCATCATCTTCATCAGCATCTCGGGTGTCCCTCCATCGTTTTCCTCCGTGTTTCGTCTATTTCCCCTCATTTTTCTTATTTAAGATTGTGGCACAGGAAAATTTCACCTGCAAAACAATCTCTCTTTTTTTCTCAACCACGCTTTCAGGTATGCATCGTTTGCCTCTCTGCTTGCTGCTTTAATCCACTGCATACCACTGAACTCCCTATTAATGTTCCGACCTCATGTCCGTTGGACAACATCGCTAGGGTCAATCACCGCATTCGAGGTATTGTTCGCTTTGGAGTTCGGTGCTCCGTCACAGTTTTGTCCTGAAAAGGCGTCTCAGTGGGTTGAAGGAGGAGAAAGTATATAAACTGTCATTGACTCGATTCCTGAACGATGTTGGAGTATATTGGGATACGGGAACAATAAGTCATTTTGATTATCGGATTGTAAAATTTGAAGCTTTTTTTTATTTGAAAGTATTTTTTACTTTTGAATTACAAATAAGATATTTTTTTTATAAAAAATAGCTTTTAAATTTGTTTAATCCAACCATGCCTTCCTAATTAAATAAACTAAAAGTAAAAAATAGAAAACTTCTCAATGGAATCTGAAAGTCCCTTCTAAGTTGCATAACCGAGAAGTTATTATTAAAGATTATAAGAGTGGAGAAAGTACAAAATGTAAGACAAAAGAAGGCGACGACAAAATAAGACAAGGAAGGAGCAATGATGACTTCGTAGAAGGAGTTGGAGATAATAGAGATTAAGGGCATTTTTGTTTTTTACATACAACATGGAGGTGCCTTAAATGTTTGATTTTTTTTCACTCTAAATTTATGGTATTTCAATGTTAGGAAAGTCAATAACTAATGAAATAAATTACTACAATATATATCCTGTAAAATATATTTTAGAAAAATGTTACTTTGAAAAAAAGAGTAAAAATGCATTAATTTACAATTATAATTTGTTCTATTTCTTCACGTGGGGTTCATGTTCCAACAAAAAATGATTTTTCTTTTCAGAGCTGTAATCTCGTGCAAGGTGATACGATTCCTGAGAATATTCCAAGACGAAGATAAAGTTGAGCACTCTCTGCAATCATGAAAACAACACACACAACACCATAACCCACACTCTGTAATACAGAGAAAGCAAACAAAAACGAAACCCTAAAAGAAAGGGAAAAGGGAAAGTGATGAAGAATGAAAAGAACGTAAAGAAAGAATTCTGATATTGAAAACAGGTACGTAAAGCAATACAAGGGTGTGCAATATAAAAGGAAAGAAAAGCGTAAACTGGGCCTAAGTACATGATGGGTTACAGAAGGTAAAAAGGCCCAAAACAAGCCCAAAGACAAAATAAATTCTATCACAGGATTATCAACATATCAGTAATTTATATTTTAAATTATTTGACACTATGTTTTTTTTCTTTCAATTCTACTTTACAACCCCTTTTAATAATAAAATATTATGTTTTTTTTTAATTAAAATGAATATAAACAAAATTTTAGAATAAAATAATAATATATTTGATTTTGCGGTGTCTTCTTTTATTTCTGACTATGCATAATATTAATATTGATAATTTTTTGCATGGTATTACTGTAAGATCGAAGTTAATCCATGCATTTCATGTAACAAGTTCATTTCCCCAGCTCTGAGACACGATAATGAAGCAGTAAATAGCATATTACAAATTACTGTGAGAAGGAGAATGCTAGTAGAATCCAAAGGGTTCTGGCAGGGATTCAAATCCATTGTCAAAGATAGCTCCTTCATCACACTTTCCATCAACACTATGCAGCCAGTTTGTGTTGTTCAAATCTTCTTTAAGCAATACTGAATCATAAGGATACACATCTACCACTGCATTCAATTTTCCCAAGTACTGTTTTTGCCTTTCACCTTTCTCTCTTCCATTTTTCCTGTTAGTGTTGTTTCCATTGTTTCTGCTTTGGAGGCTTCCGTTGATGTTCATTGACGATGCAACACTCAAACCTCGAGTGTGGTGTGTCTTGGGAGTTGAAGTTCGAACACTCTGAGGGTAGAGTGTGGCACTTGAAAGTGAACGAAGAGTTCCTGACCCGTTCCTCACATCCTAAATGAAAAGGGTTCATTTTCATTGCACCATTATGACACAAGATCTTTAAGGAGTAAATTGTGATTGCAGAAATGGACTTACCATGTGTCTGATAGCCATATCCAATGATTTCTTTGAGATGGTCCTTCCCAGACCATTGTTGTCTGAGGCTGTAGTCGAAGACTTCACAGATTTCCTAGCAACTAGCTCAGAGGCATCACCAGCATTTCCATGGACACGGGTTTTTGATGTGTACTCAGAGAGCCTCCCCCTGTTGGCAATAGGAGATGGCTGTCTCCTTGACACGGTGACAACTGGGGTTTGCATTTCTGAGTTGGGCTTCAAAGGAAGAGTAGCAACAGCACCAGGACGAGACCTGCCTGCAGAAACAGGTCTATCAGAAGGCAATGTTGTTCTGAGGTTTGGTGGTGTTTCAAGAGAAAAATCAGGTGGCACGATTAGCTGGGGACGAGGAGTAGCAGAACTGCGTGCAACACGCGTGGCTGATGGTAATGGAGATGGCAGAGAATGGCGGCGAGAGGGAGTAGAGGGCCGCGAAGGAGACCTTGAAGTGGCAGATGGTGAATGCAAGTTGGCAGGAATGGATGGCCTTGGAGTTGAGCTTGGAGTGGAGGGTCTTGAGACTTGTGATGTTCTAGTTTTGTTGGTGTCAGTGGTAGAACTGGGAAATGAGCGTGGTAAAAGTGCTCTTGGGGGTGTTGGTGTTGTTGTTTGGCGTGAGGTTGGAGTGGAAGACCTTGCTGCAGATGGAGAGCGAGTTATGGGAGAGGATGGCCTTGTGTTATGGATGGAGGAGGATCTGTTTGGACTGCGAGTCACTGAACCACTTCTTGCTGGTCTTGAGTGAGAGTGAGTGTTGTTGTTCTCTGATTGTGAGGCAGAAAGCTGAAAGATATGTAATGTTTTAAGAATTTATGCATAACAACAGAGTGAATTATTCTTTTATGCTGTGTTCATATAATATCAGAATACCAATTTGTTGTTATGGAAAGAAACAAGATATAGAATTCAGAAGGAGCCAACTTTAGTTTCTTGTCTTCTCCTATAAATGTTTGTTGGAATGGTTATCCAAACAAGTATGAGTAATTATCAGAAAAGATGCATCGTCTAGCTCTTCTGAGAGGTTGAGTATGCTTGAGTTTAATTTTTATGAGTTGAAAGCAAACATAAATTTAATGATAGCACATTGGAGTGCAGTTGAAGTTACTCAAAGGGACCGGTGAAAGGCATGTAAAGAAGCTGCACTAAGTAATAAGCATGGCATTAACAAAAGGCCAATACTTCTTCACTTAAGCTTGACAACTAATATATCTTGCTGCAATTACTTCATCTTATTGATAAAGCACTAATAAACTTGTAAGCAAAAAAAAGGTCTAAAATAATTGAGCATCACAGTGCTTATGCCTATGCTGGAGCATACCGTTGAGGCATGACTGTATGACATTGGTCGACCCAAACTGCTTCTTGGAGGCACCAAAGTTGGTTGGGATAAACCTTCTGATGATGGTAAATGAGGGGTCTCCGGGGGAGTAAGGAGCCTACAACACACAATAGCAGTGGTTAAAAATCGAGTATCACAAATGCATGTGCCAACATTGGGAACTATTTGAAGCTGCAGTCTGTCATTTCAAAAGGTGAGGAAACATGAAGCCAACCACAGAAACAGATCAAACAATATATGTATGAGTTGACATGACATTGAAAGTGTGTGTTGCATCAGTTTGTTTTACTAATGCGTGTAGCAAGATTCAGGGCAATTGGGAGTCATGCTTTGGCTTTTGTATGCTTTTGATTATTGATCTATGGCATTGAAATTGAATTGCAACTCACAACAATTACAATGGTAACATAGAGCCAAAAACATAGCTAACTGAATACTCACATTATCCAGTGGAAGAACACAGTGTCTAGTATGATAAAAGGTGACAGAGAATGAAATGCAGTGTTACCAATCATAGTCATGCTTTCCTCCTTCGGTGGATGACAATAGATCATCAATCCCGATGGTGGCCAGTTTTGCTGATTCAAATGAAAGTTTCCCCGGTTTCCCTATCCAGAAACAATCAAAGAAGTGATTAATGACATTGAATTACAAAGTCACATTAGCAAAGTTGAGTTTATGATTGCAACAAACAAACAAAAACATAATTAAGAAATGGAAGAGAAAACGTTGAGTGAATGAAGGAGGGTAGCAATATGAGGAGTTAGGTAGGACCTTGGGAAGAAATTGTGTAGGAGAAGGGACGGATGTTGGCAAAGCCATTGAAGCTGTGACCTCTGGTGTGATGATGGTGAGTGACATTCCTGGTGTTGTTCATGATGCCAAGAACTCAAGATTGCATTTCATTGATCATGTCCTCAGCACCAAACTCATATGTGTTGATATAATATGGTATGATTGATGAGTTGTGCTGGTTGGAATGGATGGAGTGAGTGCATTGCAGTGTTGTAGATGGCAAGCAAAAGCATTCACTTGTTTGTACGTCAACACACAAAACAGAAACAGAAACACAAAAACTGAGAGTGTGGGAGGGTACAATTCAATGCTCTAACTTAGTCATTCAGTTTCTTAACTTTTGTTTCATCACACTTTCATTCACTGCTTCTCCATTGGGTTGGATAGGGTGTGTCAGAAAATGTTGAATTACAAATCATAAAGCCATGGACATTGTCACGTGGTCACTTCCTACTGGCCCACGTGTCCACTTCATTCACTCATGGCAGCTTTGAAATGAGTTTGAGACAAACAAATGCCCCCATCGCACATGCTACCCTATCATTAAAGGGCTTCTTTTTGGAGTTTGTTTAGGACCTTATTCATTGCTCAAGAACCACACTCTTCAACATCTTCCACCCACCTTTTACAATTTTATGCTATTAGGTCTAGGTTTTTTTTTTCATTATTACTATGTTTTCTTTTTTATTTCATTCTTTTATTTTAAATAATTTTAGTTCAGTCACTTCTTAAAAAGAATAAGTATAAGTAATTATTTTCTTTAAATTTATGGGATGTAATTACTACTCTAAACAAATTACTTTGCATGATCGAGTCATATTTCTGAACATGTTCGATATAACAAATGTTATCTAGTATTTTTTTTATATTTTATTCATAATAGGTATAGATCTCTGTATTTTTTTTAAGGAGTTTTCTTTATATTTATTTGCATATGTTCGATGAAATCTCTTATGTTTGTATGTTGGGTGAAATCTCTTATCACTACAAGAAAATCATGAGATAAAAACTAATTTTAGATACAAAAAACAATTAGTTGTTATAAAAACTAAATTAGAGACCATTGACTAAACAAATTTTTGGTTGCTAAATTAATTTTTATTATTGTTAAATAGAAACTAATTTAACAATGAAAGACTTTCATCTCTAGTCGATGTGGGACCTTGTTAGGATAGGCTCGAAATGACTCTGATACCATGTTACGAAGTGGACTTTAAGCCTAACTCAACCCCATAAAACCGGCTCATAGGGTTGAGGTTTGCACCCACTTATATACAATGAAAGGCTCTA